>ENA-OQDL01000465-OQDL01000465.1-human-gut-metagenome-genome-assembly--contig:-NODE-465-length-25968-cov-5.546689_pt1 | contig 25968 bp, 22 predicted proteins | sample MGYA00242782_ERZ504609 | MGnify/ENA primary metagenome ERZ504609 (study PRJEB26092, sample SAMD00036320) | human gut metagenome | host: Homo sapiens | study: EMG produced TPA metagenomics assembly of... | reverse complement strand
AATTGTTTATTAGTTTCACTTATTTTTTCTATTTTTTTGTTTTCTGACGGATTTTCTATAATTGCTTTTATATAGTCTTCGTTAATAAAATTATTTATTTCTTCTCTAAGATTTTCGATAAATTGCTGTATAAACTTGTCACACTCTTTTGATCTTATCAATTGAGGAATTATTACCCTTCGGCTCATATGTGGAATTTTTTCACTTCTTATTCCATTTAAAGATACAGAAATCTTTTTGATCCCTTTCTCATAATAATTGTCATCTAGCTTTAATAATACTTTTCCTATATCACGATAGATATTCATAACCTCTCCAATTCCTAAGTATTCTTAACATATATATCTTATATTTTACTCCAAATATTGTTATATATCTACAAATAAAATACAATATTTAGCATTTTTTGTAGTGGTTTCCATTTTTAGTCTATGTCTACCTTTCTTGATTCCATCTCTCCACGAATAGACTTCCATATATACCATTTCCGTATCAACTAGATCCGTCGAAAACTTAACAGAATGAAATGGAATTCTCTTCATACATTTTTATCAGTAGCTTCGTAAACTCTTCTTCATTTTCTATTTCATTACGATTTCGCCACAACTGTCAGATACTGCTCATTATTCATAATAATACTACTGATTACATCCGGCTCGCCTTCTACTCTTCTTTCTTCCCCCTTCAGACCGATTCCTATCATTACTGCAAATACAATGCACTATAGCAACAACCATCTTCCATTTTCTTCTAATCTTTCTCTTCGTTTCCATTATATTACATCCTCTTTATTTGCAATCTATACATTGCAATTATATGAAAATTTTATACTAAAATCAATGGCAAGGAATTCGTATAAATGGAAAGAGGTGAAATCTTTATGGCTCAAAAACTAAAGCAAATTAATGATATTTCCATCGGAGATAATCTTCGCAAACTAAGAAATGCCGCCAATCTTACTCAGGAGCAGGTCGTAGCACAGTTGCAGCTGCGTAATCTTCCTACATCCAGAAGTGTTTATTCCCAGATTGAGGCCGGAACTTACAATATCCGTATCAGCGAACTGATTGCACTTGCGGAAATTTTCCATACAGATTTCAACACTATTTTCAACGGACTGACACACGACAAATAATCCCAGACAACAAGTTTTCTTCTGTTGCCTGGGATTATTTTATGCATGAATATTTTTTCTTACCGCTCCAACCAATCGTGTCTTTTCTGTTTGTTTACGGATTTTAGTCGTTCTCTTTCTTTTACACGCTTTTCATTTTCCTTCAATCGCTCCAGAACACTCTTTTTCCTTTCGGGCTGAATATCATTTTGCCCGGTCTTCTGTTTCCAGATCTCCAGTTCTTTCTTATATTGCTCCACGATCTTATACGCTGTGCGGTATCCATCCATAAATTTCTGAACGTTTGGATAGCCGCTCTTTTTAACAAGAATATGGAGTTCATCCTTCTGTTTTCTTATTCTCTCTTTACATTGATCAATTTTGTTCTGCGCTTCTTTTTTCTCTTTTCCTTTGAAAAATCCGGTAATGTCTTTCAGATCCTTTTCTAATCTTGGAAGTTCTACTTGTTCTGCCTGGCGTATTCCTCTTAGCTTTTGATCCAACTTGCTTTTCAGGTTTTCCATTTCATAAAATTCTTTCATGTCAATTCCCAACTTCGGTTTTGATGGAATCCTTAGTTTTCTTATATATTCCCGCAAGATCTGTAGTGCTGCCAGCAATATCTCTCGAAACGCTCTTGGTTGGAATCCCTGACGAGATATAGACTGTGCTATTTTAGTTGAAATTTCTTCTTTTTGATTTTTAAAATCTTTCTTCCGGTACTCCTTCCACCAGAGCCACATCGACCGCCCGGTTCCATTCCTGCCTGATTACATTATCTGCCCGGATTTCTGCTTCCTTAGGGTTGTTCTTACCGATTTTTTTCGTAGGAAGATATACACTGCCATGCTGAAAAACATTTAACTTTTCTTCATCATTACCAACATATACATTCATAAGATCTGTAAAAGAATGTTTTACTTCATCCAAAAATCTTTCGCTTTTAAACCTTTCATCCTTTTTGGTAAAGATCTTTTTTTCATATACTTCACCCTTTTTAATTATATGACAACCGGTTCTTATTTCCCCAGACTCACCGAGAATCTCTTTTTTCGTTCTAACATGTTTTCCCTTTTCATCATAAAACATATTTCTGGACGCAATCTTTATAATCGGCTCTTTTAATAATCGACGTTCTGAAAAAATCAGGTGAATGTGATAGTTCGTTTTTCTCTTATTATGATGCAATGCAGAAACGCATTCCACCTCGTAATTCTTCTTGAAATATTCTGTAAATAATTTCAAAAAATGATACGGATCATACTCTACAAAGCTTTCAGGAAGTGCTATAATCAATTCTCTCGCTTCAATGCATTTTCCCTCTGTTCCGCTTTTTCTGAATTCTTCTTGATTGTACTTTGCAAGCTCTCTCCAAAACTGTCGTTCGGTCGTTTCATAAACAGCATACAGATTTTCCTGTTTTGCTCTACTGCTGATGTATGTAATTCTTCCCTTGACATTTGTAAGCTTTGACATCTGTATAAATGAATTTCTTGCGATAGGCATTTCCCCCTTCTTTTTAATAGCTATATTCTTTCCTGTGAGTAGGTGCATAGGCACCTGTTTACGAACTCATTGCCGTGACCGGCATCAGCCTCGCAGAGCAACTTCTGAAATTGCAAGCAATTTCATCAGTACGCGGCTCTCGCCAAATCCGTCTGCGAGCAGCCGCGCTTGGCTCGATGCAATCGCGAAATACACAGAGCATAAACGAAGTTTGTGCGATGGGTGTATTTCGCTCTCAAGCGCCGAGGGCTTAGTTTCTGGCGTATCCGCCTTTTTCTTTCTGCCCGTATCCGGGCCTTATTTCATTCTTTTGTTTTTAACTTTCAAAGTTTTTTTCTTCCTGTTTACATTTTCTTGTTTACATTTTTTGTAAACAAGAAAATGTAAACAAGACTCAAACATTTTAAAAGTTATCTTTTATTCAAAGGGCAGTTCTGTATCATCACTGATTTTTACAAATCCGTCCTTGTCCTTTTGAGATTGAATTCGTTTCCATGATCGCTGGATCCCAATTCCTCCCGGGAACCGATGAGTCCCGTGTTTTTCCCATCCGATAATCTCATTGTCCATCAGATCCCCGATCTCTTTGGACTGCCATTTAGGGACAATGCCTTCCTGATGAAACACTTCCTGATAGATGATAGTAGAGCAGACATAATCCTCTTCGTAATTGTCCAGGAAAGCCTGGATCATCCCGGTCTGTGTATCTTCCGGCATAAAGTCCTTCTGCAGAGATTTCACATAGTCTTCCATATCCGGAGAGAAGGTCAGGAGAAATTCCCCGCTTCGGTAAATTTCCATTGCCTCTGCCCACGCCTGTATGATATATTCTCTGGAGCCTTTTTCATCTCGATATATCGTAGTCTCTGCTTTCTCCGGACAGACCTTTACCGGTCCAAACCGTCGATTGCCCGTCCGGTCAAAGGGTAGGAAAGCAAGATCGTTTGAAGTACCGCAAAACACGCATTGACGGTATCTGTCTTCCGCTCTTCTTTCGTAGGGAATCCTATAAGTGTCCTTCTGTCTGCTCAGGAAAGATTTAGTCTCCTCAATGCTTTTGGCATTCGCTACTGCGTTCATTTCCGACATTTCCACAATCCAATGCCCCTGCAGATATTCGTAAACTTTCTTGTCATCCAGCCGTTTCACATCATCCGTGAACCATTCATCCTGAATTGCCAGATATTTGAAAAAAGTAGATTTTCCTGTCCCCTGACCGCCAACTAGACAGAGCATGATATCGTACTTCTTTCCGGGTTCATACAGGCGGCTTATGGCTGCCAGCATGTGCATCTTCATAACCTCTCCTGAATATTCTGGATTTTCCGCCCCGAAGAAATGAGTCAGCATCCCTGCAATACGGGGTCTGCCGTCCCACTTCAGACTTTCCAGCAGATCAATGATCGGATGGAAACTGTTATCGTTGGCTACAATATCTATCGCTTTTGCGATCACCCGATCACTGGTTAATCCGTAATTTTTTTTCCAGATAGAGAGACAGGTTGTTCATATCCGTATCCGTCATCTGTACGCCCCGCCTCTTCCAGGGCACTTTTTTCTTAATATCAATCTGACAGGTCATCTCATTCCTGCAGACAGCTCCCCTCAGACATGGATCATGTTCCAACACGTATTTGCAATTCTGGATAGACTGCCGGATCCGGCCTTTCTCCGTTACTTCCAGATTGTCCCGGATTTCTTCCGGTGTCAGCATTTCCTGCTCTACAATATTCTCTAATTTCTTCCAGGACTCCTCGCTGATATTCTTCCATTCGCTGCTCAATCTTCTCCACCTCCTTCCGTTTATAAATGAAAAATTCCGCTATTTCCTCTCCGTCACCGGTCAAAAGGATATCCAGATAATCATTGATCTTCCTCTCATTATCCAGTGCCTCCACAAACCATTCCTGCTCAAAAGGCTCCGGCTCGGATCCGTAAAACTGTTTCCAGAACCGAATCCACGAAAGATAGTCCGTCAAAACCTTTACGGCATGATTTTTCCAGGTTTTAACCTTGCTTTTTACCGAAAAATGATACCGACTTTGTACCTTTTTACCTTCTCTGTCCCGGGATTTGTTCTGAACAGACTTTTGTTCCTTCAATGGGATTGGAAGATTAAAATCAGTGATCAACTTTTTTGTCGCCTCATAAGGAGACATTCCAAATAATTTGCCCGTAAACGTGATTACATCTCCCTTTGCACCGCAAGCAAAACAGTAGAATCCTTTTTCCACTTTCATGCTGGGATGCCTGTCCTTATGAAAAGGACAGCACACCATTCCATTTCTGTTTACTTTCACCCCATACTGCTCAGCAGCCTGCCTGGCAGTCACAGATACCTTAACACTTTGAAAAATACTCATTCTACCTTCATCTCACATCCATAATATTTTTTCTGAAAATATCTGACTGGAACTTTTCCCTTGATTACGTTATATCCGGCATTTTCCAGTTCCTGATTCATTTCCCTTACAATGTCATATGCCTTACTTCTGCCAATTCCGAGAATCTCCATAATCTCGTTTGCAGTAATATAAGAAACCTTAATCTGCATCTTGTTCCCCCCTTTGATTGATATCTATTGTTCTGTGCAATAAAGATACGCCTAACATTCATATCAAATCACTATACACGTCTTTTATATGCACTTTTAATTCGCATTTATATCATACGGCTAATATTCATATTTGTCAACTTATATTTTAAATAATACGCACTTGCAATTCGTATTATTTCATGTTATATTATCCATGAGGTGAATAAATAATGAACGATATGGAAATTTCAACGATTGGAGAACGTATTAAAACTCTCCGAAAAAAACGAGGTTATAACCAGAAAGAGTTAGCAGATCTTTTAGGAAAGTCACTCCGCACCATTCAGAAATACGAAAGCGGAGAAATTGATGTATCTATTGCTATGGTCAATGAACTTGCCAAAGTGCTGGATACTACTTCCACCTATCTTCTGGGGCATCAGACCGGCGATTTTAAATTTGACAGCCTTTCAGATGTAATGGAATGCCTGTTTCAGATTGAAAAAATAACAGGACTTCATTTTTCTATTGAGACAAAAAGACCGCCTCATCATGACGGCTGGCAGTGCTCCATTACCTTTGACGGAAAAGATAAAGCAGCTGATCTGAATGCGGATATATGTCTTTTCCTAGAAGAATGGGAAAACAATCGAGAATCTTTCAAAGAATACGGCATGTCAAAATCTGCCTATGAGGCGTGGAAAGATAAGACACTGGCTTATTATGCTTCACAGGGTGTAGAAATGTCTGAATTAGAAGAACTTGATGAGGACGAGCGTATAAAAGGAAGAGCTGCTCTGCTTTCTGGCGAATAATCTCCCAACATAGGGTTTTCATAACTCTAAGAAAGGAATGATCAGATTTGTCAGTAACAAAGGATACTTCAGGAAAATGGATGTCCCAGATCCGTGTCAAGGATTACACCGGAAAAGTCATCCATAAAAAGAAACGTGGGTTTGCAACCAAAAAAGAAGCTTTAGAATGGGAACGGGATTTTCTGAATAAAGCAACAGCCGATATGGGAATGCTGTTTCAGGATTTCGTAGAACTGTATTTTGAAGATATGAGCCACCGGCTGAAAGAGTCTACCATCATCAGTAAGCATTATATGGTGGACAAAAAGATTCTTCCGGTATTCGGAAAGATCCCTATCAACGAGATTACGCCGAAAGATATCCGCAAATGGCAGAACAGCTTAACTGCCTATCGGGATGAAAATGGAAAACCTTATTCTCAGACTTATTTAAAAGCGATCAACAACCAGCTGACGGCTATGTTCAATTATGCAGTGAAATATTATGATCTGCATGAGAATCCATGTACCAAAGCCGGAAGTATGGGAAAAAGTCATGCGGAAGAAATGAACTTCTGGACAAAAGCAGAATTTGAGCAGTTTATAGTGGCAGTACAGGATAAACCAGCCTCCTATACCGCATTTATGACTCTATATTATACCGGCATGCGTGTAGGAGAGTTATGTGCATTAACACCTGCAGATGTGGATCTGGTAGGCCATACAATCACGATTAATAAGACCTTTCAGCGTATCAACGGCAGGGATGTGATCTGGCCGCCAAAGACGCCAAAAAGCAATCGGGTTGTTACCATTCCACAAACCCTTGCTAACTGTCTGAAAGAGTATATGAATAAGTGCTATGAGATCCAGCCGGATGACAGACTGTTTCCTTACACCAAAAGTTTTCTGAACCATGAAATGCTCCGTGGATGTAAGAAGTCAGGAGTTAAAAAAATCCGGGTACACGATCTCCGCCACTCCCATGCGAGTCTTCTGATCGAAATGGGATGCCAGCCTCTTCTGATCGCAGACCGGCTCGGACATGAAAAAATACAGACGACCTTAAATACTTACAGTCATCTGTATCCGAATAAGCAGGCAGAAGTAGCTGCTCAGCTTGAAAATGTGATGAACGGAACGACAGTTCCGAATGGTAGCCAAATGGCAGGTGTAGCCAATTTGTAGCCAACAAAAGAGAAAAATCTCTGGAAAGCCTACAAAATAAGGCTTCCCAGAGATGTGGTGTCTATTCAAACTCAATCGTAGCCGGTGGCTTTCCAGTGCAATCATAAAGCACTCTGTTCACATGCTTCACTTCATTAACAATTCTGCTTGCCACTTTTCCAAGTACTTCCCACGGGATCTCGGCTGCTTCGGCAGTCATGAAGTCGATGGTGTTTACGGCTCTTAATGCGATGGCGTAGTCGTAGGTTCTTTCATCGCCCATAACGCCTACGGAGCGCATGTTGGTCAGTGCTGCGAAGTACTGGCCGATGCTGCGGTCGAGACCTGCGTTTGCGATCTCTTCGCGGTAGATGGCGTCTGCTTCCTGTACCATCTTTACTTTTTCAGCGGTTACTTCGCCGATGATACGAATTCCAAGGCCTGGACCTGGGAATGGCTGACGGTATACCAGTTTCTCTGGGATACCAAGCTCTAAGCCGGCCTTACGTACTTCATCTTTGAACAGGTCACGGAGAGGTTCGATAATCTCCTTGAAATCTACGTAGTCAGGAAGTCCTCCTACATTGTGGTGGGACTTGATCACTGCGGACTCGCCGCCCAGACCGCTTTCTACAACGTCTGGATAGATGGTTCCCTGTACCAGGAAGTCTACAGCGCCGATCTTCTTTGCTTCTTCCTCAAATACACGGATGAATTCTTCACCGATGATCTTACGTTTTCTTTCAGGCTCTTCTACACCTGCTAATTTGCCGTAGAAACGGTCCTGAGCATTGACACGGATGAAGTTTAAGTTGTATGGGCCGTTTGGTCCGAATACTTCTTCTACTTCGTCGCCTTCGTTTTTACGCAGCAGACCGTGATCTACGAATACACAGGTCAGCTGGTCGCCAACTGCCTTTGCAAGCATAACTGCTGCTACAGAGGAGTCTACACCGCCGGACAGTGCACACAGCACCTTACCGTTTCCAACTTTTGCACGGATGGCTTTGATGGTATTCTCAACGAATGCATCCATCTTCCAGTCACCTGCACAACCGCAGACATTGTATACGAAGTTGGACAGCATCTTGGTTCCTTCTACAGTATGAAGTACCTCTGGATGATACTGGATCGCATACAGGTTCTTCTCTGCACACTCTACAGCTGCTACCGGGCAGTTGTCTGTGTGAGCGATGATCTTAAATCCAGGAGCTTCTTTTTCGATGTAATCGTTGTGGCTCATCCAGCAGATGGTCTTTTCAGATACGTTACTGAACAGCTTGCTGGACTGATCTACGGTTACTTCGATCTTTCCGTATTCACGAACAGGTGCCTTGCATACATGACCGCCTAATAAATGCATCATCAGCTGTGCACCATAGCACAGTCCAAGTACCGGAATTCCCAGTTCAAACAGTTCTTTGCTGCAGGTTGCAGCGCCTTCTTCATATACACTGTTTGGTCCGCCGGTTAAAATGATACCCTTTGGATTCATTTCTTTGATCTTTTCAATATCAGTTCTGTAAGAATAGATCTCACAATAAACATTGCACTCACGTACACGGCGGGCAACCAGCTGATTGTACTGACCGCCAAAGTCGATTACAATAATCTTCTCTCTGTTCACGAGTATTCCTCCTATTTTTTGTCTGATAAAACGGCAGTCTGCCCGTTTCATCTTAGTATATCTCATTTCATTATACCTAAAATAATTTCACTATACAAGTGTATTCCCCAAAATCCTTGCGCTTTTCCCATTCCTCTTTCACTTTTCACAATTTTGTTGATTTTCACATAAAAAACAGCATTTTTCTCATGGTATTTCCTGTCATTTTTACTGCTGTTTCAAGGTCGTTAATTCTCTAACAAACCATAGTTTAAAAACCGGCAAAGCCTTTCCGTTTTTTTCTCCCCTCTCATCTTTTCCGGAAAATCCTTTCCGGAAAATCATGTAAAAGTCATCCCTGTTTTATTGTGCATTGTTAATAAAATTACATACAAAATCCCCTTTTTATCTTTGTATATTTTACACATTGCACAATTTTGGCCCTTTTTTATATAATGAAACTGCCAGATGAACAGGGCTCTGTTTTAAAAAAGATACGCCCTGATATACAGCACAGGAGGTTATAAACTATGGATCAATATAATACTCTCACACCTGAGATCATTTCCAAGCTGAAAGCGGTATCGGATCACATCCTTACCGGCGATGATATCAACCCTGATTTTTCCAGAGATGAAATGCCTATTTACGGCACTCATATGCCCGACCTGGTAGTCCAGCCACGTTCCACAGAGGAAGTAGCTGCTATTATGAAGATCTGCTATGAAAATACCATTCCTGTTACACCAAGAGGTGCCGGAACCGGACTTGCAGGCGGCGCTGTTCCCCTTCTTGGCGGTGTTCTTCTTGATATGTCAAAAATGAACCGGATCTTAAATTATGATCTGGAAAATTTCGTTGTAAATATTGAATGTGGCGTTCTTTTAAATGACCTTGCTGCGGACTGCCTGACAAAAGGCATGATGTACCCGCCGGATCCAGGTGAAAAATTTGCCTGCGTAGGTGGAAATGTAGCTACTAATGCAGGCGGCATGCGCGCTGTTAAATATGGTTCCACCAGAGATTATGTACGCGCCATGACCGTTGTGCTTCCAACGGGCGAGATCACCCACCTTGGTGCTACGGTTTCCAAGACCTCTTCCGGTTATTCTCTGTTGAACCTTATGATCGGCTCTGAAGGTACATTAGGCATCATTACGGAACTGACCTTAAAGATCATTCCTGCTCCAAAGGCAAGCGCTTCTCTGATCGTACCATTTGAAGATCTGAAAACTGCTCTTGAAACAGTACCGAAATTAAAAATGTCTTCTTTAAATCCTCAGGCCATCGAATTTATGGAACGTGAGATCGTACTGGCTTCCGAACGCCATACCGGACGTTCTACTTTTCCGAGAGAAATGGAGGGACAGCCTGTAGGCGCTTATCTTCTGATCACTCTGGATTCTGACAGCGAAGACCAGTTATATACACTTCTTGAACAGGCAGCTGAACTGGTCCTTGACGCCGGTGCCATGGACGTTTTGGTTGCTGACAGTCCTGCCAAAATGCGTGACGCCTGGGCAGCCCGCTCTGCTTTCCTGGAAGTGATCATGGAAGAGACTAAGCTCCTTGATGAGTGTGATGTAGTCGTTCCTGTTACAAAGATCGCTTCTTATCTTGAATTTGTAAATAAGACCGGTGAAGAATGTGGTCTTGTGATCCGTTCCTTTGGACATGCAGGTGATGGAAATCTTCATATTTATGAGTGCTCCAATGACCTTACAGAAGAAGAATTTAAAAAGCGAGTAGATAAATTCTTTGACCTTATCTATAAAGAGGCGTCCGCACAGGGCGGACTTGTTTCCGGTGAACATGGTATCGGCTCCGGTAAGATCCAGTATCTGGTAGAGTCTATTGGTGAGACCAACATGGCGTTAATGGAAGGTATCAAACGTGTATTTGATCCGAAAATGATCTTAAATCCAGGCAAAGTATGCTACCGACTGTAACCTATTTATATTTATAAGCCCCTTTCTGCCAGATATCAGGCGTTAAGAATATCTCACTATAAAAGATGGTGCGAAACACTTTTTCTATTTTTCGTGCCATCTTTTTTCATATCCTTTTTGAGAAATTTTACACAATTTTATCAGTACCTGTACACATTTTATATTGAAAATTTTGAGCTCAGGCTTTATAATATGTAAAGAAGTTGTTAATAAACGCTTCAGGCCATCAGGTCATTAATCTTACGAAAAAGGCAGGTGAACAGAATGGACGGTTGCGATAGTCATGGGCGAAGTAGACGCACGGGATATAAAGGAAACAGCGGTCTGTTCTGTTTCGTATAATTTCATATAACTTGAAATACAGGACTTCTTTTTCATTTCTTATCCCGTTCTTACAACTCCTGTAATATCCATCGCAAAACTGTAAATGGAGGACGGATACCGTCTTTCAATTTAGTTGTCACGCGTATCCTCAGACGCACAGATACATGCTGCGTTTATTATTTCTGCACATTTTACAGGTGCAGGTTTTGTTGTGCCCATAAAATCATGTTTTATACAGGATGGCGTGTTGAAAACTGAATAAAATAAAGATGAAAAGGAGACTGAAATGGAAAACAAAGTTCAAGTTCAGGATCACAGCCAGGAGATCCTGTCTGTAATCCGAAGCAATGCCTCACCGGGTATTCTGAGAAATAAACTGGAAGATTACCATGAAAACGACCTTGCTGACATTTTCCCGGAACTGACCTTAGCTGAACGGCGCAAGATCTGCCGTATCCTTGATACAGATATGCTTTCTGATATTTTCGAGCATATCGACCAGAAACAGGCAGCGGAATATCTGGATGAAATGGACGTAAAGAAAGCTGCTGCTATCCTTTCTGCTATGGAAACAGACGCTGTTGTGGATGTTTTGAAAATGACTTCCAAAGAAAAACGCTCTCTTCTTACAGAACTTCTGGATGATGACGCAAAAAAAGATATTGCCGTGATCGCAGCCTTCGATGAAGACGAGATCGGTAGCTGGATGACCACAAACTGTATTGTGATCCGCGAAAATCTGACCGTAAAGCAGGCTATGAGCAGTCTGGTAGAACAGGCAGCTAAGAATGACAATATTTCTACCATTTTTATGGTAACAGAGGATCAGACCTTTTATGGTGCAATGGATCTGAAGGATCTGATCATTGCAAGACAGGACTCCGCTTTGGAGGATCTGATCGTTACCTCTTATCCTTATGTATATGGTCATGAACTGATCGATGACTGTATTGAAAAACTGAAAGACTATTCCGAGGACTCTATCCCAGTCCTTAATAATAACAACAAACTGTTAGGCGTTATCACTTCCCAGAGTATCGTAGACCTGGTCGATGATGAGATGGGTGAAGATTACGCTAAGTTCGCAGGTCTGACTGCTGAGGAAGATTTAAAGGAACCTTTAAAAGAAAGTTTAAAGAAACGTCTTCCATGGCTGTTAGTTCTGTTGGCTCTGGGTATGGTAGTTTCCTCTGTTGTAGGCCTCTTTGAACAGGTAGTAAGCCAGCTGACACTGATCATGTGCTTCCAGTCCCTGATCCTGGACATGGCCGGAAACGTTGGTACCCAGTCTCTGGCTGTTACCATCCGTGTGCTTATGGACGAGTCCCTTACCGGAAAGCAGAAGCTGGAACTGGTATGGAAGGAAATGCGCATTGCCTTCTCAAATGGTCTAATCCTTGGCGTACTTTCTTTCACAGCCATTGGCTTATACATTGTGGTCGCAAAAGGAAAGCCTTTTGCATTCGCCTATGCTGTATCCGGCTGTATCGGAGCTGCGTTACTTTTAGCAATGGTGATCTCCGGTGCCGTAGGTACCTGTATCCCACTGTTCTTTAAAAAGATCAATGTTGACCCGGCCGTTGCTTCTGGTCCACTGATCACAACTGTAAACGACTTGGTTGCTGTTGTTTCTTACTATGGATTAAGCTGGATCTTACTGATCAATGTACTGCATCTGGCTGGTTAAAACAGAAAGCATGTGAGTATAACATTCTTGCTCACTGCTGTATATAAAAAATACGCTTTCTCTTCTATGGTTCCTTCTGGAACCTGGAAAAGAAAGCGTATTTTTGTTACTGTCATGGTTGAACTATCATTCTTTTTTACCTTCCCCCGAATGGTGTGACAGTAACCCCTGCTCTTCTCTCACACTGCGCATCCTGCGGAAATAGGAACTCATCTCATCTGCCATACCGGAAAGGCGGTTTAATAAGGTAGAAAAATCTTTTAACATTTCATCGTCTTTATAATACGGATAGACGATGTCATGATCGATCTCGCTCCAGCCTTCCTCAAACAGCGTTCTTCCCTGGATCTCCACATAATATCCTTTATACTTGATAATGTAGTGGAGAGAACGGTAAATGCCGTCTGACTTGATATCGATCAGTTTTTCATCATAAATGCGTGTATCACCATTTCTACGGTATACCTTTGGACGCTCTGCAATATAGCAGTGGGACGGATCTTCGTCAAAATCCCGGCCTCGGTCTTTTACGTAGATACTTGGATCATTTTCAAATACAGTGGTAATATATTTGTGGAAGTAGATCCAGTTTTCCCGGTACAGGAAGAATACACGGATACCGATCAGATCGGTCATGTATTTGTAATAATTGCTCCGGTTCAGATCTTTGAATTTCTCCGGATCTTCTTTTCTTTTTCGTATGATCTTCTCTAAAAGATGTCCCGGATTTTTGGTACGGTAGCGGTAGGAATGAATTCCTGCCCGCTCAATATCATAGAGATAATCGTTGACAAAGTCTTTGCCGATCCCACGAAGTTTTTCTTCTTTTAACAGATAATCATCATAGATCGCTGCCAGCTCTTCCCAGGAAATGTCAGCTGCCTTAAAATCGTCTTCGTCAATGTTATACGCTTTTAAGAACGCCATTTTATCAACCATCTGCCTTCCCCCTTTTCTATATGTCCTCTCGAAGCCTTTCATGCACCTGCCTTTGTGGCCGATTTTCCGCCAGTCGCACCCAAATTTCATCAACATACGCGCCGCGTATGCCTCAGAAATATGGGCACAACTGACAAAAAATCTTCTCACAAAATCAGGCACAGAAAGACTCCGAGCGAACATTTTTTCTCACAAATCTATAAATCCTATTTACAAACCCGCGCTATCATTCCAACTCAAACGCCCCAGTATACAGCTGATAATACTTTCCTTTCTCCTCGATCAGCTTATCATGGCTGCCGCGCTCGATGATGTGGCCCTGTTCCAGTACCATGATCACATCAGAGTTTCGTACTGTGGACAGTCTGTGTGCAATGACAAATACAGTGCGTCCCTGCATCAGGGCGTCCATTCCGCGCTGTACGATAGCCTCTGTACGTGTATCAATAGAGGATGTTGCCTCATCTAAGATCATAACCGGCGGGTCTGCAGCGGCTGCTCTGGCAATGGAGATCAGCTGTCTCTGTCCCTGAGATAAATTCTCACCATTTCCGGTAATAACAGTCTCATAACCTTCCGGCAGACGTGTGATAAAGTCATGGGCACCAGCCAGTTTTGCTGCTCCTATGCACTCGTCATCTGTTGCATCCGGGTTACTGTAGCGGATATTTTCCATTACAGTACCTGTAAACAGGTTGGTATCCTGTAAAACAATACCCAAAGAATGGCGCAGATCCGACTTTTTGATCTTCCTGATATTAATGCCATCATAACGGATGGTTCCATCAGAAATATCATAAAAACGATTGATCAGATTAGTGATAGTAGTCTTTCCGGCACCAGTCGCACCTACAAAAGCTACCTTCTGGCCAGGTTCTGCATACAGTGTAATATTATGAAGAACTGTCTTACCAGGATCATAACCAAAATCTACATTTTCAAAACGTACATCACCTGTCAGCCTGGTATAAGTAACCGTTCCGTCACTGTGGGGATGTTTCCATGCCCAGATACCGGTACGTTCTTTGTGCTCTGAAAGAGTTCCGTCAGGATTTTCCACTGCATTTACCAGTGTTACATATCCTTCATCTTCCTCCGGCTTTTCATCTAACAGGCCAAAAATACGCTCCGCACCTGCCATACCCATGACAACGGCATTGATCTGCTGGGAAACCTGGTTGATGTTTCCTGCAAACTGTTTGGTCATGTTTAAGAACGGCACTACGATACTAATAGAAAATGGTAATCGGGAAATGCTTAAATTAGGCACTTTAAACATCAGGAATAAACTTCCGGCAAGAGCTACTGCCACATACAGCAGGTTACCGATATTGTTTAAGATCGGTCCCAGGGTATTTGCGTATTTATTAGCTGTTTCAGACACATGGAACAGCTCATCATTAATAGCATCAAAAGCCTTTTCGCTTTCTTCTTCATGACAGAACACCTTAATGACCTTCTGGCCGTTCATCATCTCTTCCACAAAACCTTCTGTCTTACCAATAGCTTTCTGCTGCTGGATAAAGAATTTTGCAGAACTTCCGCCTACTTTCTTTATAATATGCAGCATGAGCACAACACCTGCAACTACCACCAGCGCCATCCAGATACTGTAGTAAAGCATGACGCAGAATACTGTAGTTACCATAACAGCAGAATTTAAAAACTGTGGAATACTCTGGGAGATCAACTGACGCAGCGTGTCAATATCATTGGTGTAGTAACTCATAATATCCCCATGATTATGAGTGTCAAAATATTTTACAGGAAAATCCTGCATACTGTTGAACATTTTTTCACGCAGCTTCTTTAAAGTTCCCTGAGTGATCTCAGCCATTTTCCGGTTATAGAAGATAGAAGCCGCCAGCGCCAGACCATAAAGTGTAAGAAGGATACCTGTATAACGCAGGATCTCATCCTTGCAGCCATTCCAGTCACCAGACTGCCAGTTCTGTTCTACCACAGCAATAACCTTCTGCATAAAAACTGCCGGAATAGGAAGGCAGAAGTTCTGTATCAGGATAAGGGATTTGAACTGCCTTTGATTGGCCGCAGATGCAGCGAACTGCACATTACGGATTGCAATTGGTCTGATCTTACAGAACATCGTGGCGTAATACGGAGAGAGGTACGTACACCGAATTTCATCATGGATGCGGTCATCAGCGGTATCTGGGAAAATGGCACCTGCCAGGGCGCAGCGATTATCTTCCGGGATAAGACAGTGGTACATCAGATGGAGGATGAGATCGCTTACCGCGTGGCGCTGATCCATGAGGTACATCACCGGGTCAAGAATAATCTTCAGACGATTATCAGTCTGATCGGGTTGGAAGCGGTCCATACAAAGGATGAAAAAGTAAAAGCTTTTGCAAAGACCATTACCAGTCATGTGCGCAGCATGAATATCACTTATGACCTGCTTTCTCATACAGGAAGTGAAAATGTGGGATTAAAAGTCCTGATCTCCCGTATTACAGATGTTTTACTGGAAAATAACTGTTTAAAAGAAACGTGCAGTATTTCTACAAGGGTAGATGGGGATGATGTGATACTTACAGAAACAACGGCGTCTACGGTGGCTCTTATTGTTAATGAACTGGTTCAAAACAGCTTAAAATATGCATTTAAGGACTGGAAACAGGGACAGATCAGGCTGAAGATCGAAAAAGGCGCCAGTTACTCCTGGATCACAGTGCAGGATGATGGCTGCGGCTTTGACAATAAGAAGATTTCCAGGGCAAACAGCGGACTGGGGCTCCGCCTGATCAGCAGTCTGGTACAATCAAGCCTGAAAGGAGAATTGTTTATAGAAACAGGGGAAAATGGAACCAGTATAAGATTTTCTTTTTCCATGCCCCAGGCTGGATAATCTAAAATAATTCTAAACATAAAATAAAAATAGTTTAAAATAAAACTTGTTAAACTATTGACAAAATAATGTGTGAGTGCTATGATGTAGACAATTAAAGCGATATCTCTTTAACACTGAAAATTCAATTAAACCTGATATGCAACGGCGTATATCAGTACCACAGAAAGGCATCGAAGCCCAGAAACTTTTTACAGAGTTTTTGGGCTTTTTTATTGCTTATGATCTGCGTGGATTTTCGGACGTTACCTGGAGTTGTGGCCCAGTTAAGGGCTCTAGGGCCTTTATATGGGTCTCTCCCGGCGGCGGTTTTACAACTGCCGGAAAAAACTTACGAAAAGGAGTCGTTTCATAATGGAAAACAAGCAAAATAAGGGCGGCGGTTTAAACAAGAGCTTGAAACTCATCTTTGTTTATACAGTTGCTACGGGTTCAATTTTTACGTTCGTAAACTATTGGGATTCTGTCTTTTACGGATACTGCGGAAGCGGTACATTCCTTGCATTTGCACTGATGACAGTGGCTATTCTTCCGGTAGCCCTTGTATACAGTGAACTGGCATCTCTGTTCCATACATCAGGCGGAGAGCTGATCTATAACACAGTTGGTATCAACAAACACGTAGGTTTCCTTGCTTCCTGGCTGATCATGGCAGCGTGGATCTCTGTTCCGCCGGCTGTTGTTATGGCGATCATGACATGGGTAAATAAGACCTTTGCCCTGGGACTTGGAACATGGCAGATGGTAGGCTGTGCAGCGGTTCTTTTAGTACTGTATTTCTTTATGAGTATCCAGAATGTACAGTTCTTAGTTAAGGCTCAGGCAGGTATGTTGTTCTGCAACATTACCGTTACAATTTTAACAGGATTTATCCTTCTGTTCTCCGGTCACTGGCATATTTCAAATTTTGGAAATATTTTCCAGTCTACTCTGGACTCCGTATATGGTATTCCTGGATGGGTCATTGGCATGGCACTTCTGATCACACCATACTTCGGATTTGAAACAGTACCTCAGATGGTTGAGGAAGGTGACTTCCCGATCAAGAGTTCCAAGAAAGCAATCTGCGGTTCCATTTTAACCTGTGGCTGCATTTATGTGTTCTATTATTTCTGCGTAGCAGGTCTGGATGGATTAAAGGATGTGTATACAAACTTTGCACAGGATGGTTTCTTAACCATTGCTACCATGCAGAATGTACTGGGCTGGACATTCTGGCCGATCATTGTAGGTATCCTTTCCTGCCTCTTAGGTATGGGCGCTTCCTTACTGGGTTTCTGGATGTCTACCGTCCGTATGCTGTACTCTATGGCAAATAAGAACTTCCTGCCAAAGGTATTCGCAGCTGTAAACAAAAATCAGCAGCCAATGCTTCCAAACGTATTCCTGCTGGTATTATCTCTTATCTTTATCGTACTTCAGAACTCCTCAGACTTTATGAGCGCGTTCTTCAACCTGATGAGCTTTGGCTGTGCATGTGCATATGCGCTGACTATGATCTCCGCAGTATGTATTCATAGAAAACATCCAGACTGGAAGAGTTCCAACACCGTAAAGGGCGGTGATGCGTTCCGTCTCTTTGCAATGTGTATCGCAGTTGCTATCGCATTCTTCTGTACACTGGGACAGGGAATTGATTCCTGGATCTGCTTTGGCGTATATCTGGGTGTAGGTGTTGTGATCTGGCTTTGGATGGTACTTGTAAACTGGAAGAAACATCCGGTAGAGATCGAGACTCCGGATGGTATCCAGAAGTTCTAAAAGAAAGTTCAGAAAAGTTTAAATGACATGGCAGACATGCCTGGATAAAGAAGGAGCATAAAAACATGTCTGATACAAAAAATACAGAAAATGAGTCTGGCGGACTGAAGAAAAGTCTTCGTCTGATCTATGTATATGCCATTGCCGCAGGTGCTATTTTCACCTTTATCGGATATTGGGATACCATTTTCTATGAATATTGTGGTGCGGGTACATTTTTAGGATTTATCCTGATGACGCTGTTGATCCTTCCGATTGCTATGGTCTACTGCGAACTGGCACCGTTGTTTCCAAGGGCAGGAGGAGAGCTGATCTACAATACAGTAGGTATTAATAAACATATTGGTTTCTTCTCTTCCTGGCTGATCATGGCAGCCTGGATCGCAGTTCCGCCGTCTGCAGTTATGGCCATTGTCCAGTGGATGTTCCATGTACTTCATATCCAAAGCAGCTTCCTTCTTATTGAAGGAGTTGCTCTGGTAGCTCTTATTGGTTATTGTGCTCTGAGCCTGCAGAATGTGGAGATCGCCGGTAAGATCCAGTTGTACATGCTCATGTTTGCCATTGCAGGTTGTATTGTGGCAACGGTAGCCTTCCTGTTCTCAGGAGTATGGAGTTTTGATAACTTTAAGAACTTTTTCTATTCACAGGTGGGCAGCCATTTTGGCATCCCGTCCTGGATCATAGGAATGGCTCTTTTGATCACTCCGTTTTTCGGATTTGAAACAGTGCCGCAGATGGTAGAAGAGGGAGACTTCCCAATTAAAGACTCTAACAAAGCCATCCTCGGTTCCATCGTTTCCTGCGGTGTTGTATATTCCCTGTTTTTCTTCGGACTGGGCGGCATGCCGGTACAGCCTTTGGTAGAAGAAGGGGGCGCAGCTGTTAATGGTTTTCTGGCCATCACCATGATGGAGCAGTTAGGCGGCGGCTGGGGTGTATTTGCAGTGATCTTTGGTATTGCAGCGATCCTTTGTGCCATTGGCACCTGCTTACTTGGTTTCTGGCTGTCAACCGTTCGTCTGATGTATGCAATGGGAGAAAACAATTTCCTTCCAAAGGCATTTACAAAATTAAACAGTCATCAGCAGCCGGTATTACCAAATATCCTGCTTCTCATCATATCCCTGGTATTCCTGCTTTTGCAGAATGCCACCACCTTTATGAATGACTTTTTCAATCTGATGAGCTTTGGCTGTGCCTGCGCATATGCGCTGACGATGATCTCAGCAATGCGGATCCACAAGAAATATCCAAACTGGGTATCTCCTTATAAATTAAAAGGTGGAAATTTCACAAGAGTATTAGCTCTTATCATTGCAGTAGTCATCGCTTTCTTCTGTACGTTAGGACAAAGCGCTGGTTCCTGGAAGTCATTTGGAATTTACCTGGGAGTAGGAGTCCTCTTATGGCTGTGGATGGTCCTTGTAAACTGGAAAAAACATCCGGTAGAGATCGAAACAGTGGAAGGCTTAAAGAAGTTTTAGAAACTTAATTTTGAACCTGTACGGGAAACCGTCTGGCATATATAATAACTATAATAGTTAAAACAATAACAATTTTTTATATGTAAAGGAGAATGTAAAATGGCTAAATTGGATGGTAAGGTTGCATTAATTACAGGAGCTGCTGCAGGACTTGGTGAAGGTATTTCTACCGCATACGCAAAATACGGCGCAAAGCTGATCATGGTAGACTTATCTCCGGAAGTAGAAAAGACTGCTGAAAAGCTGAGAAAAGAATACAACGCAGAGATCATTACTGTTGTTGCAAACGTAGCTGACCGCGCACAGATGGATGCAGCTGCTGCACAGGGTGTTGAAAAATTTGGTGAGATCAATGTTGCATGCTGCAACGCAGGTGTGTGCCGTCTGGCTCCTTTTGAGGAAATGGATGATAAGACCCGTGATTTCCACATTGATGTAAATATCAAGGGTGTATGGAACACCTGTAAGGCAGTTATCCCATACATGTTAAAGCAGGGCGGCGGCAACATCGTTATCGCTTCTTCTGTAACCGGTGATATCGTTGCTGATGCTGGTGAAGCAGCATACGCTATGACAAAGGCTGCATTAGTAGGTCTGACCAAGTGCCTGGCAGTTGAGTATGCAAGCCGCAATATCCGTGTAAACTGCTCACAGTTAGGATATGCACGTACACCAATGGTTGAGAAGATGGCAGTTGAGTCCAATCCTGAGAACCCAGAGGCAGCTATTGCAGATATCGCTGTAGGTGTTCCTATGAAGCGTCTTGCAAAACCGATCGAAGTTGGCGAACTGTTCGCATTCCTTGGAAGCGACGAATCCAGCTACCTGACCGGATCCCAGATCGTTATCGACGGTGGCAGCACACTGCCAGAGACCATGTCTATTGGTACCAACTAAAAATAACTTGAAAATCAAATAAAACCGCACTATAATAGTAAAGAACTGGAAAAGGGGAGCTGGCAGTCAGTCGGCTGAGAGTGGGATGTGTTTCCCAGACCCGTAACCTGATTTGGATAATGCCAACGTAGGGATATAAAACCGAGGTCTTTTTAGAGTGTGATCTTAGCGGATATGTCTGTTGCAGGCATATCCGCTTTTTCGTGTGCAATGAGCCAAAGTCCGCACTTGCGGGAGACCATGGCGAATGCCGCGAAAACCGGAAAAATGCGGAGCTTTTTTCCGGTCTTAGGTCTTCCAGGCGGCATATTGGGGGCACCACCTTATGTCGCATAATAAAACGTGGCCTGCAGTAGAACATGTCAAACGTACATTGTATACACTGTGGGAATGCTGAGAAGGGAGAAGACGATTATGAAAACAGCATTAACGATCGCCGGGAGTGATTCCAGCGGAGGCGCCGGTATTCAGGCCGACATTAAGACAATGATGGCAAACGGAGTATTTGCCATGAGCGCGATCACAGCACTGACTGCGCAGAACACAACAGGAGTAGAGGCAATTTTAAATGCCACTCCGGAATTTTTAGGACAGGAATTAGACTGTATTTTTACTGACATTTATCCGGATGCAGTAAAGATCGGTATGGTATCAGACAAAGAGCTGATCTGCATGATCGCGGCAAAGTTAAAGCAGTATGATGCGAAAAATGTAGTAGTAGATCCGGTCATGGTAGCGACCAGCGGAGCGAGACTGATCAGTGAAGATGCTATTGAGACTTTAAAGGCAGAATTATTCCCGCTGGCAAAGATCCTTACACCAAATATACCGGAAACAGAAGAACTGACGGGAATGAAGATCACATCTGCCGCAGATATGGAAGCTGCCGCAAAGAAGATCTCTGAGACATATAACTGCGCCGTACTGTGCAAAGGCGGACATAAGTTAAATGACGCCAATGACCTGCTTTGGAGCGAAGGAAAAGGACGCTGGTTTGCAGGAAAGCGTATTGATAATCCAAATACCCATGGAACAGGCTGTACTTTATCATCTGCTATTGCTTCCAATCTGGCAAAAGGTTTTGATCTGGAAACTTCCGTAGAGCGTGCAAAGGACTATATTTCAGGCGCTTTGGCAGCAATGCTGGATCTTGGAAAAGGCAGCGGCCCTATGGATCATGGTTTTGCCATTGATAATGAATACACGAGGGAGGCAAAGTAAGAATGGAAAAGAAAACTTCCCTTTTTGATAATGGACTGATCTGGTTTGGCGCAGGTGTTTCCCTGGCTGAGATCCTGACAGGTACTTATTTTTCCACCCTGGGATTTGGCCGTGGACTTGCGGCTATCTTACTGGGACATGTGATCGGCTGCGTTCTTCTGTTTTTGGCAGGCGTCATCGGCGGAAACAGCCGTTTAAGTGCTATGGAGACAGTAAAGAGCAGTTTCGGCAATAAGGGCGGACTGTTTTTTGCCCTGTTAAATGTATTACAGCTGGTTGGCTGGACCGCGATCATGATCTATGACGGCGCACTGGCAGCAGGCGGTATCTTTTCTTCCGGACACTGGATCTGGTGCCTGGTTATCGGCGTTCTGATCATTGTATGGATCATGGTAGGTATCACCAATCTTGGAAAGATCAATACCGTTGCAATGACAGCTTTGTTTTTACTGACACTGGTACTGTGCAAGGTGATCTTTTTCAGTGGAAACAGTATTCTTACAGAGCCGGATGACAGCCTTTCCTTTGGTGCTGCTGTAGAACTGGCAGTAGCTATGCCATTATCATGGCTGCCGCTGATCAGTGACTATACCAGAGAGGCAGAAAAGCCGGTAGCCGCAACTGCAGTCAGCGCTGTGGTATATGGTCTGGTAAGCTGCTGGATGTATCTGATCGGTATGGGCGCATCTATCCTCACTGGTGAGTCTGACATCGCCCAGATCATGTTAAAGGCCGGTTTAAGTGTGATCGCCCTGATCATCGTAGTATTTTCAACTGTAACAACTACCTTCCTGGATGCTTATTCTGCAGGTATCTCCAACGAGTCCATTTTCCCACAGTTTAAGGGACAGTATGTGGCAGTAGCTGTTACGGTTGTGGGAACCATTGGCGCTATTGTGTTCCCAATGGATGATATTACCGGATTTTTATATCTCATCGGTTCTGTATTTGCGCCAATGATCGCCATTCAGATCGCAGATTATTTTATTTTACACAGAGACAGAAGAAAAACTGCATTTGATATCAGAAACCTGGTGATCTGGGTCATCGGTTTTGTTCTGTACCGTATCCTGATGAATGTGGACCTTCCTGTAGGAAATACACTGCCGGATATGATCATTACCATTATTCTGTGTGTGATCGCAGGTGCGGTATTACATTGAGGTAACAAACATAAGAAAATCCCCGTGTCTGTGCATATTTGTACATAGACACGGGGATTGTTGTTATCTACCTGGAAAAACTATCAGGTGACATATCTGTTTAGTCTAAATCTGTATCAGGTGGTGCTCAATTCCTTCGCTCTTTAATATAGCTTCTTCCCTCTGATGACAGGTAAAGATGATACACTGGCTGTCCCAGGCACCTGCAAGCCATTTTAAGGCAGTTTTTAAACGGTCATCGTCATAGAGGACGAAACTGTCATCAAAGATCAGTGGCATGGTGCCACGGTCGCTGATAACCAGCTTTGCTGCGGCAAGACGGACTGCAAGGTAGATCTGGTCCATAGTTCCGCTGCTGACCTGGTCAATAGGCACCAGACGGGTTGGTGTGTTCATAAAGATATTTAAGTTCTGGTCAATGCTCATACTGCGGTAGATGCCGCCGGTAATACCTTCGATCAGTTCAGATGCAGTTTTATTTAAGTAAAGACCAAAAGAGTCGCGGATGGAAGTAGATAAATGGGTCATGGTTTCCTGGGCCAGATCAAGAGCATCTAATTCTTCCTGAATGCGCTCATTTTCTGTCAGAACATGTTTTAACTGCTCTGCCTCATTCTTTTTGGCAGACAGCTGTTCTAATTTCTGTTCCAGTTCCCACTGAAGCCGCTGCTGTTTCTCGATCTCTTCTGATACGCCTTCTTCTTTTTCCTGGAGCCTGCTGATATCAGCTGCCATGGTATTTAAGGTATTTTCAGACTGTTCCACAGCCTTGCTTAAACGCAGGAAACCGGCCAGTTTTCCCTCTAACGCTTCCATTGTCTCTTCAGAAATAGAAGGGTCCTGCAGATGCTTTGAAAAGATCTCCTGAAGCTGTCTGGTTTCTGTATCCAGCTGCTTTTTAAAATGGCGGCTGCGGGCAAGTAACATACTGCCGGCTACAGCAAACAGGATACCGCAGAGAATGGCTAATAAAGCAGGGATCTTAATAAGGGATCCGGAAAGCTGTAAAAACCGGGGTGCAAATCCTGAAAGCAGGGAAATGGCAGTATTTGGGAATAAGAGGAGGAACAGACCGCTTGCCAGCCCGGGGACTGCCATCAGAAACAGAAAAATAGCTCCGATCGTGAGGGAATGTTTGCTGCAGGCTTCTAAGGCGCTGTTGTAATCCTGGTAGTGTTTCCGGGCTTCTTCTGTATATTTTTCTACAGAGGCCTGATTTTCAAACTGGCTGTTGACCAGGATCTGCCGGCCTTTAGCCGCTTTTTCCAAAAGCACTTCTTTTTCTTTTTGCTTTTTATCCAGATCATTCTTTAACTGTCCCTTTTCCTGGCGCCTGGCTGTAAGGTGGTTGGCATATTCAGGGGCAGAGATCTCCTGCTCGATCTTGCGGATCTCACCAAGAATATTGGCATAACTTTTAGCTGCTTCCGGAACAAAATGGGCTTCCAGCTGCTTGCGCTGGTTTTTTAAATAAGCGCTGGCTTTGGTGATATTTAAAGCAATGCTTCCGGAAGTGTTCAGATTTGCGATATAATTTCGCAGTTCCGAGACCATTCCGCCGTCAGTGGCACATTTTAACTGACCGATACTGATGGTATTGTCATAGGCAGTTTCAGACAGGCCGCAGCGCAGCTTGTCCAATAATGCAGTTGTATTTTCTTCTTCTTTTCCTGAGGTTTCGTTGATCACGCACAGGCGCTTGTCCCCCTTCTGGAAACGGCGCTCAATGCGGTAAACTTCCCCGTCACATTCAACCCGCAGGAAACCTTCATAGACCCCGCTCTGGGTCCAGGGCTGAAATTTGGAATAGGTATCATTTTTAGAAGCGCGGCCCCGCTGGCGCTCAATGCCAAAGAGCGTGCCCTTGATAAATGTATGTAAAGTGGATTTTCCGGCTTCATTTTTTCCATAGACTACATTTAAGCCATCTTCAAAGGAAATGTCCCTGTCATGAAATTTTCCAAAGCCGTCAATATGCAGACTGAGTATCTTCATTGGGTCAGCTCCTTTCGTCAGTAGTGTGGAGTAAGGCATTTACTCCATAATACAGTGCTTTTTTCTCTACAGGACTCATATCTTCTTTCTGAAGTGCCTGGATGAAAAATCCGATCATGTCACTGGAATGCTCTGCAAACAGGGCAGAAAAATCGTAATCCGGCTCTGTATCGTCAATAATTTCTGCAATGCGAAACTGTGCTTCCAAAGAAGATAAGTCGAATTCTATATCTGGGTCGCGCATGCCTTTTAAACGGAAACGATAAATATTTTCTTCCCCGCGTTTGCGGATCTCTGCCATGATCCGGTCAGCCAGTTCCATGTTTGTGGTTTCTCTGGAAACTTTTACTGCCAGAGGCAGATATTGAAGGGTGGCAGCAGGAACAAATTCCAGGTGTGTTAATTTATGGATCTCAGGATGGATCTCGCCGGTAAAATATCCATGGACTCCCGTTTCTGTCAGATCCAAAGGTTCCGGTGATCCACAGTAAGCAATCTTATCCTCAGAGATCACCTGAGGTTTGTGGATATGTCCCAGGGCAATGTAAGAAAAATGGGGATAACTCCAGGCTGTTAAAGTTAAATAGGCAGATGGGCAGTGTCTCCGCCATGTGCCATCAGGATCTGGATATGATTGTTCACGGAAAACCTGCATATCTTCTAAACAGAGGTTTTTTGATCTCTCTGGTGTGATAACTGAAACCGTAAAATTTCCGTATTGATATCCTCAAAAATAAAACGGAATTAAAGGTCCGGGTCCATGAAAAAAAGTAACATTGGGGCTCCATGAAAAAGCTTAAAAAGAGCGGAGTTTTCCCGTATGCGGTCATGATTTCCTGCAAATGAGGATAACTTTTACATTGGGAATGGTGGTAAACAGATAGTTGACTTCTTTTAAGTCCCGCACCAGTGGCTGGCGATGGAACAGATCACCGCTGATGAACAGACAGT
>ENA-OQDL01000463-OQDL01000463.1-human-gut-metagenome-genome-assembly--contig:-NODE-463-length-26096-cov-5.753706_pt1 | contig 26096 bp, 31 predicted proteins | sample MGYA00242782_ERZ504609 | MGnify/ENA primary metagenome ERZ504609 (study PRJEB26092, sample SAMD00036320) | human gut metagenome | host: Homo sapiens | study: EMG produced TPA metagenomics assembly of... | reverse complement strand
CTATAAAAATCTGTCAGACGAAGAATTTCGCTGGCTGATTCGGATTCTCAAAAAATCAAAGAAAATGGGAACGCCTATCAGCCAGAGGAAAAAACGATAAAGAAAAACCGCTGTTGCATGGTTTGTTGGCTTCCATGTAGCAGCGGTTTTTGCTGGGATTATTCAGTTGAATTTTTAGAACGACACTGGAAGTTGTTTATCCAAAATGAAATGGAATAACCATATCAAGTAAAACTGCAAGAACTATACTAATTGTTCCCATTAGCACAGAACTTTTCAATGTGTCCCTCCTCAAAACAGTAAGTCCGATGATAAAGACTATCAATTCTAAAACAGAGCGTGCTTCGAAATATCCCCATCCATATACGAAAGTCATGTTAAACAATACTGCTAAAATCAATACTGATAGCATAAATGCAGGTCTGCTTTTTCCTTTCGCATACCAACAGACAAATGCCAAGAACGGAGAAATCATGGTAAAGCCAAACCAAATCATAGCGTAGCTTCTTGGGAAAAAATCCTGCGACATAGTTTGAATACAAATAGTAGCTTGCAACCATACCAACAAAGAATACAAAAACATTGATGCTTGCTCTTATTGCAGAATTGCTATAAATAGAAATACACAGTGCAATCAATACCCAAATTTCAAAACGCCCAAGGAAATTATGAACATCTAATGCCCCATCTATTGCCATAAGCACACTTGGCAGTTCAGTTTGACGAAAATCCAAAAATTTTGAAAAAGTCCCCAAAGCTATTCCAAGGAACAATACAGCTATGGTATTTATAATTTTTCTATTACCAGATATAGGATTTTCGGCACTCCTTATATCATTCAAAAACTTGTTCATAGGCATCTCCCAATTCTAATTTAACAGTAATCATTCTATCATACCGTTATGAATAAATCATCTCATGCAAAACAATTTCTTCTGCCCGGTTGTGAATGTTATTGCAACGCTGCACCCATTCCATTTGAGAAGTGCGCTTTAATTCCTCTGTCACGCCCTCGACAGCTTTCATCTGCTCCATGATGGTGGCTAACCGTTCCTGTGCTTGTTCGTTCAGGTCTGCAAGGTATGTCCATAACTCCCCGGTCAGTGTCAATGTGTTCAATCTGGCTGGGTGGGCTTCTCTTAAATATTCCCGGTGTAGCCGTCCATACTTTCCAATGGGGCGGTGTTCCTCCGGCAGTTTCAAGTCTGGGATGTAGTAATCCCCAACAAGGATATAATCAATTCCGTTTTCCGTTATTCTTGATTTCAATTCGCCCATGTTTTAATCTCCTCATTCTGGCTCATTTTTTGCAAGTCTGGCTCTCCAGAAATATTGGTAAATCTTTGGTAAATTTGAGACTGAAACACAAAAACGCTTAAAAACGGGGCTTATGAGACGATTTGAGATTTTTCATCATGCCCGGTAAATCCTGCCGTGGCAAATAAAAAGCACTTTTATCATTGTTTTGTTTCTCCTTGATTTGTCTCGGAATGCCCTGTTTTACAAGGAATTTCGGGAGTTTGTGAAATGTGTGATTTAGCTGGCATCTTGGCAAAATACGGCAAGATGGAGCAAGTTGTTGCGGGCTGTTAGTAGTAAAGTTGGTAGTAAAAGGGAAAGGTTTACTGAGCCTATGAAACTTTTTCTGTAAAATAACCTAAGTAAGGTCCTTCTATGATACAATAAATATCATTAGGAGGGCCTTTTACTATGGCAAAACAAAAGAAACCGGTTCACAGAGTTGAAATGACTGAAGGAAAAAGGAACATCATCCGCCAGCTTCTCGAAGAATACGATATCGAGACCGCAGAAGATATCCAGGATGCACTCAAAGATCTTCTGGGCGGCACCATTAAAGAAATGATGGAAGCTGAAATGGATGACCATCTTGGATATGAGAAATCCCAGCGTTCTGACAATGACGATTATCGTAACGGTTATAAACGCAAGCAGGTAAACAGCCGATATGGCTCTATGGAAATCGAGGTCCCACAGGATCGGAAATCGACCTTTGAACCACAGGTGGTGAAAAAGCGTCAGAAAGATATTTCTGATATTGATCAGAAGATCATCTCTATGTATGCCAAAGGAATGACCACTCGCCAGATCTCGGAAACGATTGAAGATATCTATGGTTTTGAAACATCAGAAAGTTTCATATCCGATGTGACGGATAAGATACTTCCTCAGATTGAAGATTGGCAGAACCGCCCATTGGATGAGGTATATCCAATCCTTTACATCGATGCGATCCACTATTCTGTGCGGGATAATGGAGTCATTCGTAAGCTTGCAGCCTATGTTATACTTGGCATTAATGCGGAGGGGAAAAAGGAAGTCCTGACGATTACGATTGGTGACAATGAAAGTGCGAAATACTGGCTGTCAGTCCTGAACGAACTGAAAAATCGCGGAGTAAAAGATATCCTGATCATCTGTGCCGATGGCCTTACAGGCATTAAAGAAGCGATTTCAGCTGCGTTTCCCAAAACAGAATACCAGAGGTGTATTGTCCATCAGGTAAGAAACACCCTGAAATACGTTCCGGACAAGGACAGAAAAGCCTTTGCTGCAGATTTAAAAACCATCTATCAGGCCGCTGATGAGCAGAAGGCTCTGGCTGCCTTGGAACGTGTAACTGAAAAATGGACTCCGAAATACCCGAATTCCATGAAACGCTGGAAAGACAACTGGGATGCTGTTTCTCCAATTTTTAAATTTTCAACCACTGTCCGGAAGGTCATTTATACAACCAATGCGATCGAATCACTAAACTCCACATACCGGAAGCTGAACCGTCAGAGAAGCGTATTTCCAAGCGATACCGCCCTGTTAAAGGCCTTGTATCTGGCTACTTTTGAGGCTACGAAAAAATGGACTACCACCATCCGTGATTGGGCTCAGGTTTATGGAGAACTGAGCATTATGTACGAAGGACGCTTACCCGAGTAAGCAAAAGAAGGGTTAAGAAGACAGGCGGGAAACCGCCTGCTCTTGACATGCCCGTAAGCAACTGTTATATATAAAACAAGAACGACAAGCCTGATTCACAAGCTTATCGCTCTTAATTATCATAGAAGAATCTTATTTACAGAGATTTTCTCATACTCTCAAATTTATTGTAGTTCGCATAAACATACAAGCAGGAGCACACTCTATAAGTTATCCTGCTTGTATTTTATCTAATAATATCCTCTTGTTTCCCGCCAGCCTTTCACATACCATCTTATCCCGACATATATTACCTGTACCAATAACAAGAAGAATAGGCGATCAAAAGGCAAAACTGTCTTTATCCAGTCCCCGAAATAGATTGCTATCGCCATGCTTATAAATGTTACCAGTATGGTAATTATGTCCCAACAGTATTTCTTATATAGCCCTGCAATCTTTATTTCGATGAATGCCAAAAGTATTCCCACACCCACCATACATCCACCACAAACCAGTATTCTTATCAGCCAGTATATAATTCCGGCAATGACTGGATTGGATATTCCATCACTAATTTGTGCCATGTTCTTTCCTGTCAGTACAACCCAGCCAGCAATGGTCTGTGTGAAAGTTTCGATTGTATCAAAGAATACCACGCAATCAGAAATAAATATTTTTGACCGTATCATCTGAAAAAGAATAGTTGATACGGAATACCATATCAGCAGAAACATCAATGCTTCACACACTCTCAGAAGAAGCTCCTGAGGATTACAATGAAATTTCCTTTGTCTGCTTAAGACCTGATGGCTGTCTGGAATTGCCAAGTACACTCGGCATTGTGTGTCGGTCAGTTTCCAATAGGCTTGATGGATTTGAAGGATTTCATTTTCACCAGTTGCGACACACCTACACAAGCAACCTGCTTTCTAACGGAGCTGCACCAAAGGATATACAGGAACTGTTAGGACACTCAGATGTCAGTACCACAATGAATGTCTATGCCCACTCCACCAGAAAAGCTAAGCGAAATTCAGCAAGGCTTCTCGACAAGGTGGCAGGCAATGACTAAAAAGAAATTTCCCTTATTTCCCTCACGATTATCTCACAAGGGCAAAAATAATGGAAAATACATATCATTTCATCATACAAGGCTCTGCAAGCCTTGAAAAATGGGGAAAGTTCAAGAAATCTCTCCACAAATTCCGATTTATGGACAAAAGTATTCTGAATAAACTCCTCAAAGACAGAATCAAAATTGCTCGGCATATCATCTAAAAATTCATTTTTAATCCTGTCTTTGATTTTTTCATATAACGCAATATTTTCTGTCTGAAGTCTTTTCCCGTCTTCAATATATGACTGCCATAACAAAACCTCTTTATCAAAATCATTATTTGATACAAAATGGCAATGCGAACATTCAGCACCAAATGTCAAATAGTTGTAAAAAATAAAACCTAAAAAAGATTTTTTGTAGCTACCACTTTTTTTCTTTTCCCTTTTAGACATTTCCGCAATAGTCCAGTCAGAAGAATCTTCTTTTGTCTTTATTTGAAAAAACTGATACTGCTGATTATTGGGAGAAAATTCAGCCATATCATCATGAAATTCACAAAAAACAATACACTCTGCATCTTCTTGAAGTTTACCTATTATATGGCATACAATCCAATGAACTTGATATTCAAATCTATTATAGGAGTCAGAACCTGCTTGCTCACGCTGTTCAACAATAAGTACACTACTCATAATTTAGGACTCCTTTCATTTTTATTCCATTTCATAATAAAGTTCCACTGTTCTTGCCATTCGTTCTCATTCACAATTGCGTCAAACACAGGCTCAAGGAAAGTCTGGATTTCTTCAATGACGAATGGAAACTCAAGTGTATTATCTTTTATGGTTTTCAAAAAGAATTTCCAACGCTTCTGCATATCTTCATCATCGGCAAGTGCAACAACACGCTTAAAACTGTCTCTGTCATAGGGAGTACCGCGCCTCTGTAAAGTTTCAAATATAGCTGACTGCAATTTTGCACCATCAAAATCGAATGTCCTTGAAAGATAATAGATGTCATAAAAATCTTTCATTCTGCCTGTCAGCTCAAAGCGTTGCAGTATGGCATCAAACTTCTCGGCAATAGTGCTTTCTAGGGAATATGTTTTGATTACAGGAGCTTCAAAATCAGGAAGCTGAGTGTTGATTGTACGTTCTTCAGCACGAGGAACTATAATATCACCCACACCTATATCAACATTAAACGGCACACGCACATTTTTTATTTGAGCAATAATCTGCGTACTAATACCGTGATATTTTCTTTGCGGAGAAATTTCCTCAAAGCCTTTTGCTCGCATTTCTATATAATCGTTACCTGTCGGTGTGTCGATGATTTTACAAATCAACTCTTTTACATCATCTATTGAATTAGAGTATCCACGGAGCAGGAAATCGACATCGATTGTTGCTCTACTTTCAAAATTAGTTAAAGTATAAATGAACAATCCACCTTTGAGTATTAGCGTATCCTCACACCCGGATTTTGATAGTTTTCTCAAAAATTCTTCCTGCACAAAAAGCTGCAAGCATTGCTGGTAGCTGATACCAGAAGCTTTTGCTTTATTTCTCAGCTTTGCCAGAACGGAAGCTGCAACATCTGCCATTACAACCACACTCCAATCAATTCTTTTACACGCGTTTGAACACGCAAAACTTTTGCATATTCTATAAGATTCGGTATATTCTTTTTCGGGTCTTTAACATAGCCCTGTACTGCTTTATTAAAAACCTCCTTATCCATCTTGTTCATATTTCGCAGCACATCGCAAATAGTACGGTCACGGTCATAAATGCGGACTTTGTGGAAATCAATTTCACCTTCGGTTTCGCCTAGCGTAACCAACTCTGACTCTACACGATATGCCTTTATAAACGGATAATCGATTTTTGTACGCCGCTTAGAGACATTTTTATCTATTGCAAAGTTCCATTCAGCAGGATTTCTGTCACTGTATCTATAATAGAATAGGGCAGTCTCCATACAAAGTACTGCATCGGGAAACAATCGATTGATAATGACAACTTCGCTTTCTCCATAATCTTGAGTCCAGTGATAGTAACCTCGCCTGACTCTTTCAATCAATCCTTCGTCTAAAAGTTGTTTTATATCTGCATAGTATAACTTTGAAGCTGTAAGTTCAGCAGTAGTCATAACATAATTATGACTGCTAAACAACATTCTCAGTGTCTCAATATCTTTATTCTGAAGCATATCTTCACCTCTATTTAATCGCCCTTAATCAGACCAACGATTGGGCACTTTACTATATTATATTTGATTTTTCTCTTTCAGTCAACAATAGCAAAGTGAACGCTTTTAATTATATCAATCAGGCAGTTTAGTATAAAATCTGCCCTCCGCTTTTTTAACCAGATAAAATATTGGTCAGCGAAAAGACAAATAGGTAAAAAAATAAGCGTACCACTGTTTTTATGATACGCTCATCATTATTAAATCACTTCAAAATGCTTCAATGCATCCTTTATCGCTTCCACTTTCTCCGCTGTCGGATGTTTCCTCGGCTGTTTCAATTCTTCTACCGCATTAGGAGCATCGTACATCGGCAAGCCTAAATCTCTCTTTACCTCTGCGATATATGCGGTATGTACTTTGAAACCGTATTTAACTTCTATGTATTCCTTTACCATTTTGTAGGTCACTCGTTCTTTGGGCTTGTAACTTTCCGCTCTTTTAGCAATATTATCAAGCGGAACTTTTCCCTCACCCTCGCCAAACTCAACTTTTACGTTGATATGTCCGTCTGGCTTTTTGTGGGAAAGCAGTACTACCGTCTCCACATGGGACGAGGAAACAGTATTGATGTCAGATTGCCCCTGTTAGTTCTCGGAAACAAATCGACTGACTGCTTCTATCCCAGTTGCTATCAATAGTTCTCGGAAACAAATAGCAGGTTTTTAATCCTTTCAAAAGACAACTGCAATTAGTCTTTTTTAGGATACTTCCATATTGTAATTAATTCATCTGATAGCATTTCTGCTCTGGCTAAAATTTCATCTTCGCCCCATTTGCTTACAGTTGTCAAATAACTGCTAATTTTTATTGGTGTGTGTCTATATCCTATGGCATTTCCTGCCTTGTCAGTACAATCAACTTTATCCGAGAACCTCTTGTTCTGATACTCAGAATTATACCCAGTTAATGTAAGATTGCCAATTGTATGGACATAGGTTTCATGAATTCGATTCGCATCTGCTCCAAGGTCAGATTTCCAATCATCAGACAGTGTTTGCGGCATAATATGTTCAATTGTATACTCCGAAGTAGGAACATACTCTTTTCTTCTATTATTCTCAAGTTTATCCAGAATTGTTTTAGTCCTGGAAGAACTTAATGAATAAATTTTTAGGGTTTTGAGCGTGTCCTTAATTTCAGTATCACTTGGCATTCTCTGTGCCCAAGTCAACGAAAAGAGATTTGCTTTAAATGATTTTAACTGATTGGTAGCATTAAGGCTCTTCAGCATAGAAATACAGACTGGTCCAGCAGTATTAGTTGGCAATGCACATATAGCTCTACGCATCCAATACGATTCCATAATTGTAAGAATTTCAACAACATCGTCATCAGCGATGAGACCATCATTTCTGTCCGAGAGAAGTTTTAAGATTGCTGGAGTAATCTTAAACTGTCCTGTCTTCCGGACCTTAAATAAGGCTCTTTGTATACGTGTGCCTTTATCAGAAGCGGTATTCCATTCTGTATAGTACTTAGAATACTGATGGATTTGTTTTACAATTCCTTCTGTTCCAGCAGCTTTGTTCTCATAGTAGTAATTTTTGAATACATCATAATAATCTCCAACTAACTGCCGCTGCAAAACAGATGTCATATAATAATTGAAGAAACTTTCAAATTGAGAAGACTCACCAGATTCCATTCCGAGAGCTTTCTCCATAGGATGCCAGTATTCCAGATATAGTTTTGTCTGCTTTGACGGATCGACTGTCATCAGGAGAAAATTGCGAATTTTGTCAGCAGTAGAAAGCGGCAATCCTGTACTATTCACCGTCTCAAATACTAACTGTGCATTATCTTCGGGAACAAGACAGATGTCGACTAATCTCAGCTTTTTTATTCCATCATACACCAATTGAGGTTCAACATCACTGTCACAAAGAGCCTTGTAGATGATTCTATAATTCTCGAAAATCTTGCTCCTTTTAATATCATCCGGCTTAGTTCGATTTTCAAGAAGTTTCATCCATGCATAGAAGTCTTCTTCATTTAACCTTACTTTGTAATATGTATCCCCAGTCTCGTCCTCATTTGTCAGATATCTGCGAGACAATTTTTCTAATGATGTGGTTGCTTTATTATAATCAACATCATCAACTATTTTCGCTCTTGTGTAGTCCCCAAGAGCAAGTAACACAATTGAGATTGTAGTAAGACGCTGCTGTCCGTCAATCACCAAATATTCCTTTACTGCGGAAGCATGCATCGCGTCCTGCTTTGCAAGATAGATGACAGAGCCAATAAAATGACAAGGCCTTTCATTATCTTTTGCCACCTTTAGAATGTCATCTATCAATTTTAAGCAATTATCCTTCTTCCAGCTATATTTTCGCTGATAAATAGGAACATAGTATTGAGCCTCTGCCCCTAAAAACTTTGTCAATTCTGTATCTATCGCTTTCATAGTGCGCTCCTTTATTGCCCATTCCATCACATCATGCTCTTAAGGATTACAGATGCAATGTTTTTTCCCTCACGCCAGTCACTTCCCGTCTTAGCAATCGTGGTTTTATATCGTCCATCGCCGTAATAGGTGAGTCGATAATGCTTACCTTCCTCAGTAATCTCAAAGCCCAATTCTAAAAGCTGCTGACGCATTGAAGCCGATAAGGTTTTGTAATCCTTAAACAAAATCTTCACGGTGCGTTCTCTTTCGTCTCGAATATTCTGATAATCGTTAGCATTAAGCACATCAGTCAGAACATCCCATCTTCTTGTCTTCTCACCAAGATTTTTGAGTTTCTCAGCAATAGCGTCCAGAATCATCTCTCTGATTTCGCCTTGATAAAATTCTTCCTCTTCGCCCAAATACAGTATCGGCATATTATCTGCACTACTCATTTTAGAACGCAACCCTTGGTTCTCGTAAGTAAGGATTTCATTTGCATGGGTCAATTCTTCAACCTGTTTTTTCAGCTTTTGAATGTCCTCGTCTACAGATTCAATCAGTTCATCTGCTTCTGCTGCCATGCGGTTTTTCTCAGATTCAGCCGCCAGCAATTCTGCACCTCTCATACTCAATCGATCTCTAAGAAGTGCATTATTTACGCCTTGCCAAGTATACAGCTTATCCATCATTTGAGCGTTGCAGTACTGAATTACACTACGAATAACCTTTTCAGACAGAACAGCATCAATTCCATCGTATGCACGATATAGATACTTCTTATGACCATATGCACTATTGGGGAAGTATACACCGATAGCGCCGTTGAATTCATTTTTGTTATCACACTGCCGACGGATTCTTCCGTTCAGCCATGTACCTTCTTCAACAAGCACATGGGCAACACCTTTCAACCTTCCAGATAATTTCCAAATATCCACCGGATCTTCACCGTAGTATGTTTTGGAGATATACACAACAGGGAGTCTATACCTTGAAGTGCCATTGATTACATCCGTCAACAAGTCGACATTATCAGCTTTAATGAAAATCGGCTTGCGGAGCATTGGCAAAATTCCATCATCCTTCAAATAACCGTGTTCTATCAGTAGAGTGATAAAATGCGGTGTAGAAAAGGTTGGGTCAACGGCCAGCGGCTCTTCCAAATAACTACGATCGAGTTGAATAGACATTCTCATGTCATTAAAATTCATAACGTAGTCGGTATCCCAGACCACACCATCTGCTTCGGTTTTTTCATAGCGAACCGCGATGATGTTCTCATTTCGGTATTCCTCGATAGCAAGCCACAGTGTCTCGGTACCATATCGGACATTTCGTTCGCCATTCCATTCGATACCTTGAATTATATTTTCTTCATGAGGACTGCCCTGATTCCACTCCAGAACCAGCTGGATAAAGGAGTCCTTTGTCATTGTATCATTGATTTCAAGTAGCGTAGAAAATAACAGCATATGACATCTTGCCTCCGTATTTTACACAGAAAGAGACATGAGATTCTTTCTCAGAGCCTGTCCCTCAATAGGAACATAGCAGGAATCCACAATAAGTTCTCTTCCCAGAATATCTTCCAGTGCAATGGTCTGCCATGTTTCCAGCAGAACCGGGTTGTTTTTCAAAATCGTGTTAATATTCTCAAGCATCAGCGGACTGCTCAGTTTATCGAGCATCGCACGACCATCGGTAATGTTTCCGGCTGAATCAACGATATTTGCATGGGCAATCTTCCAGAGTTTTTTCTCACTGAGGAGTCTAAGGATAAAGGCATCCACAAACTCTTTCTGTGCCTCTTCGCTGGTCATATTGACGCTGTAGTTTTCATACGCAGCATCAATTTCATCCAGGGCAGAAGTGATCTTTTCCGGCGTTGCTACCGCCATAGAAGATTTCTGCGCTTCAGTATGGGTAGCAGCATTCTTCTGAGGCATAGGCTTTGCTATCTTACGTTCAGCGATTTTCCGCTTACCGTAGTTCACGGCCGCATTCCATCCGCGTCCAACCCAATAGAATGCTCCGTCAACAGCTCTGTCAACAATAATGGGCAGTGCCTGTTTAATGCCGTCCACAATCAGCTGCTGATACCACGGCAAATCCTCATATCGAGTAGGTCGTTTTTCTACTTCAACAACTTCTCTGCGGACAATGACCTGCGGCTCTGGAGGGACAACCTTGGTAGGGTCTTCATCGACCACTTCCAGATCATAAGCAACAGCGGAATAGGTTCCGTCACCACGATGCCGGCCACCCTTGCCAATGCGATCCCCAGTGGTATCGTTTCCGTCTTTATCTTTTCGAGGCAACTTGCCTACTACATAGTCGAAATCTCTTTCTTCAGACATCGTCAACCTCCGTAACATTGATTTCTTCGAAATTGTATGCTCCAACAGGGTACTCATTAATATAACCTTCTACTCTAAAGGTCTGTCCGCATCCGATACATTCATAACCTTCACAGTCGAAACAGTGCTGGATTTCCGCACCCATCTGTCGTTCGGAGGAATAATCTCCGGTGCTATAATCAGCAAGGTCAATAGCATTGCTGGCACCACAATGGGGACACTTTATGACCCGCTTCATGCTGATTCCATCTGTTTCCATTTCCAGTTCATTCAGCTGAACGGTCTGAAAATAAGACTCCAACGCCCTTCGAAAAATCTGAGATTTTGGCTGTCCAGTCTTTTCACTACAATATGCAAGCATTTGGTTTTCCTCATCATTGAGACGAACCCGATACTGGTTGTCACGTTTATCATCTACAGTTGGTCTACCTTTTCCAGCCATGCCTTGCTCCTTTTCGGATATCCATTTAATCTTACTGCCCAAATTATACAGATTTCGACATTCCTTGTCAATGATTAAAGGTGTATCCATTTAATAACTTTCTATGAACGACAAAAACGCCCAGACCAAAGCCTGAGCGTCACACTGTTATTTTCATCTTATTCGTTTATCGTAATCTCAATCCCGGACTTGAACTCCACTACAAAATGGTCATCGTACACCGTGATCTTCTCAATCATCCTTCTGACCAGAGCTTCGCTGTACTCGGTGACTTCTTCTGGCTCACTCTGTAGGTAAGCCATCATATCTGCTATGCGTTGGCGGATGCCTTCTTTGTTTGCTTCCTGCAAAAGCAGTTCTTCTTTTTCCGCTCGAAGTTCATCGATTTCATCGGCAAGGGTCTCGTAGTTCTGCTTTGCGTTTGCCAGTTTTAGGAGTTCCTGCTGAAGTTCCAGAAGGTGGGCATCAATCCCTTCCACGGCCGCACTATTGCTGTCTCCAAGGCATCTCTCAAAACTTGCCTGCAGGGCGGGGATGAAGGAGGAACTTCCCGTGATGACTTCGTTTACCGCCCGGACAACCACCTCATGCAGAAGTTCTTCCTTTACGGTTCTTGCAGTGCAGGATGGGCGGTCTTTTTCCACCCGGCTGAGGCATCTCCAAACTGTGGACTTGCACCCACGGTTGTTCCAGTTGATTCTGCGGAAGATGTCATTACAGTGGGCGCAATACACGATGCTCGAAAGAGCGTATCGGCTGCTGTAAATCCTGCGCTTCTGATCAGGTCCGCACTCCATGTGTGCCCTACGGTACATTTCTTCACGCACCTTCATGAACTTCTCACGGGGAATAATGGCGGGGTGACTGTTCTCGACATAGTACTGCGGAACGATGCCGTTGTTGGCAACACGCTTTTTATTGAGGAAATCCACCGTATAGGTCTTCTGCAGGAGTGCATCACCGATGTATTTCTCGTTTGTGAGGATCTTCTTCAGTGTACTTTGCAGCCAGTAATCACTTCCAGCGGCGGTCTTGATGCCGTCCGCTTCCAACCCCTGTCCGATCTGAAACAGGCTTGCACCTTCCAGATACTCTCGATAGATTCGCAGGACGATTTCTGCTTCTTCCGGGACGATGACCAGATTGCCTTCATCATCCTTGGTATAGCCGAGGAAGCGGTTGTGGTTGACCTGGACCTTTCCGGCTTGGTAACGGAAACTGCAATCCTAGCTTTACATTCTGGGAGAGGGACTGGGATTCCTGCTGTGCAAGAGATGCCATTATGGTCAGAAGCACTTCACCCTTTGCGTCCATCGTATTGATATTTTCTTTCTCGAAGTACACGGAAATGTTCTTTTCCTTCAGCTGCCGAATGTATTTCAAGCAGTCCAGCGTGTTGCGGGCGAATCGGCTGATGGACTTGGTAATGACCATGTCGATTTTGGATGCCATGCAGTCCTCAATCATGCGGTTGAACTCTTCACGCTTCTTGGTGTTGGTACCCGAAATACCGTCATCGGCATAGATCCCGGCAAGCTGCCACTCAGGATTTCTGTCTATGAATTCTGTGTAATGCTCCACCTGTGCCTCATAACTGGATTCCTGTTCGTCACGGTCAGTGGAAACACGGCAGTACGCAGCCACACGCAGTTTCGGTTTTTCTTCCGTGACCTGCTTTCTGCTGCCGACTCGTTTTCTCGCCGGAATTACGGTGATCGTTTTCTCAGCCATTCCGTACCTCACTTTCTATCAGACTGTAAATGTATGCGGCCTGCTTGAATGGGTCATCGTATCTGTGTGTGACCTTTCCTATAATAAAGGCGGTCTCTGCTTCGCAAGGCGGCGGTGTTGTCCGCTCCCGGGTTCTGCCTAATGCTCCGGCACGGCGATTCCGCTCTTCTGCGACTTTGGAAAAGGTCTCGCTGTCAATAATCGCAGGATAAAAATCATCGCCCAGATAATGCTCGTTCTGGAGTATCCTTTTGGCACCGCTGTGGAACAGGGTAAGCCCTGCGGCTTCTGCGGCGGGTACCAATGCCAGCCCGGAAAGGTAGCCACTGAACAGGGTACGCACCTGTTCAGCCTGCCCTTCGTCAATGACCGCCACACCGTTTTCAATTCTGTATCCATATGGGATGTGGTTTGCCATATTCATCGTATCCTTTCTTTCAGTATCAATCCGCATTTCAGTTCAAAGGCTGCGGTGTTCCTTTCGTGTATCACGACCCGCTCCACAAACTGTGAAAAGCAATCCCCGTCAAACTCCGTCAGCATCTCACCCCGGCTGCAAAAGCGGATGAGGTCTGCCAGCTTTTCGGTCTTTTTCATCTCTCCGTTGACCGAGAATACCAGATGGTCTTGCTCTGCTGACTGCGATTTTCCTTCAGCTTGTGCCCCTCGTCTGCAATGATGAGGTCGGCATTGAATTTCAGCAGTTCTGTCTCAAGGATTCTGGCACTCTCATAATTCACGACTACAATCTCCAGCCCGTCGGTCTTGCCGACTTCGGAAAGCTGCTGTCTTTTCTTTGCGGATGCACCTTTCAAAATGGTCAGCGTATATGGGAACGCAGCGAATTTCTCAAATTCCTCTTCCCACACACCGAGGATTGACAGCGGTGCAACAACAAGGATGCGGTTGACCCTGCCAAACTGATAAAGGATGCCGGAGATGCCAATGGAAGTGATCGTCTTGCCCGTACCCATTTCCATAAGCAGAGCCACACCGTTGCTTCTAAAATCGGAAGGGAGAAGGCCGAATCTCATGCAGGCAAAATCGAAAGCCTGCTGCTGATGCAGATATGGCTTGACCGTAATCGGCATCGGAAGGGATTTATTCGTCATCGTCCGCACCTCCTCGCATCTCATGAATTTCAATGTTTCTTACACTTGTGCCGGGCGTAAGTACCAGCACCTCGCAGAAATCGCCGAAGATCAGATTCAAAAGTCTCTGTGGAAGGCGCACCTTCTTGCTGCCAAGCACCTGCTTTTTCTGACCACTGCGGTCTGCAATATTGATCTGTACTCTATGTTGCAGATTCATCATTTTTCATATCCTCCTGTTCAATGAACGGGTCTGCGCCCGGAGGTCGTATCTCTTCCTCTGTAACATTGGGAAAAAGAACAACCCCCGGTCAGACCGCAGTGATTACTTCTTACGCTTGCGGGACTTCTCAACACCGAAGTGCTTGCAGCCCTTGGCGATGATTTTATTCCAGCGGTTGGAGATAGCCTGCTGAGTGACCGTCTTTCCGGTACGGGCTTCCTCCTCACGGCGGACATCTTCGAGGTACTTCCACGCCCCCAGATGGTCATAGACCAGGTCTCGCTGTGCCTCGGTCAGCCCCTCCATGAATTCCAGAATGGCTGCAACCTTCTCGTCCATCGGTGCATCCTCCGGGAACAGCAGGGTAAAAGGGTCGGATTTGATATCCTCGATTTCGTCCCACGGATTTACCACATCCTCACCGCTCTTGCCGGAACGCTCATAACGAGCAAGTCTGTCAGAGAACACCTTGTCGGTGTGGCGCTCATACTCGTCCTGCTCCACATCCTCGTCATGGTCGATGCTGTCTACCATAATCAGAATTTCACGGTCGATGGTGCGGACCGTGCCGTCCGGGTCGGTGTATTCCTCGCCAAGACCGATATGTACCGGGACTTCCTTTTTGAGGTCTTCATCCCAGCGCCAGTAGGTGTAACCGTCTTCGGTGAGGTAGTTCTTGCGATCCTCACGGAATGCGCTGGTACGGGTCAGTGCTACATTGTTCTTTTTGGCTTTCATTCAGTGTCCTTTCCCGCTCCTTGGCAGGACGGCGGACACCGAAAAAGCCGGGGCTACAATGTACCCCGGCTGAAACATCCCCAAAACGGCATGACAAGACACGGTGGTACATCGGAAATCAAACTCAGCCTTATAAAAAACTGCTGAGTATGACTTCTTCTGCATCCACCGTCCCTATGGCCATCTTGGAACGATATGATTTAATTGAAGTTTTTCTTCACCCGAAGAGGAGGATGAACAGGTTGATTGTTCTAATCATTTCTCTGTTCACCCTCTGCGGCATTACTTACGCTTACCGCTCGGCTTGGTCTGTGCCAGTGCACTTCCGGCTACCGACTTGGAGTCTTTGCCGTAACGTCCGTCCTTCAAGATTCTGCTTGCCTTGGAGGCAACAGGCCTTGAAGTCTGCTTCGTGTTCTTCGCCATTCTTCTCACCGCCTTTCTGTTCGAAATTGCCTTAATTTCCAAGGCTGTAATCATTATCGTTGATTCGGTTTTCAGAAAATATGGTGAGAGTCTGGGGGATTTCTGGGGAAAAACTGGAATCTGAAAAAGCGCAAAAAATACCCCTCGGCACACGCCGGAGGGCAAAAAAAAGAGAAGAAGCCGAGGCCTCTTCTCTGAAATTTATATATTATTCTGTATAGCCGATCAGAAGACCGTATCTGCCGTCTCCCTCTTTGTGAGTGTACATTTCACGTTTTGCGCCGTCATAATCTATCGTAGGAATACTGTTTTCAACGATAATGACCTGCCCGAAGTCCTGGTTCTTAACAAGATACTCAAACAATCCGTTCCTCATCTCTGCACTTGTATCGCTCCCGCCCTCTTTCAACGAAAGAATCGGTGAATCCATCAACAGTATTCCAAGACCGTGTTTGCCTTTTTCGGACAAATACTGGTGCAGGGCAATTGCCACCGTTGCGTTAAGGAAAGCTTTGTAGCCGCCGCCGAACTTCTGCTTCTTTTTTCCGTTTACGACGATATCGAAGTCTTCGCTTTCGAAATCAAAATAGCAGTTGCTGAATTTATCAAACTTGACTTCGGTAAGTATGGTGTTCAGGAGATCATTGAAATCAGAAACAAACTCCGCCGTAAAATTATCCTGTGCCTTGAATGCAGCCTGATCTTCGTTTCCATCCTCTGTTTTCTTCGGAGTGGTTATATGTTTTTCGATTTTCTCAATGATTCCCTGCTGACTCGCTGAATCTACAGATTCCTGCAACATTTCTATCTGATTCTGAAGTTCCTGTATTGTCGGCTGCAGGTCCTGATTTATCAGCTGAGCAAGACGGCTGCTTTCTTCATCACACTCCTGTATGCGTTTCTTGTGCTCTGCAATCTCCTGGTCAATGTCTTTCTCGGCATCCATTACATCATTAAGCTGCGGAAGTATCCTCTGGAGTTCTGCCTGCGCTGCCTCCGCATATTCCACACTCCGCTGTACTTCCATTTCAGCACCACAGAACGGACAATGCTCGGGTTCTTTTTCTTTGGAAAGTTTCTGCTCGCCGTCAATAATAAAGGTGATCCGCTTTATATCCGAATGGTACTGGCCGCGGAGTATCTGGTAGCGGTGCTTCATCAGCGAGGCTGACTTCAGGTCTTCGTTTATATCAACGATTTCATCGGACAGTCTGCTGCGCTGTGCAGTGGCTTCCGTAATACGCCCCTGCGCCTCATTGATCTGTTGCATCAGCTGAGCAATTCGTTCTTTGACCTGTTCCGGGGAGAGCGCCTCCTTTTTCACAGCCAGTTTGAGTTCTGACAGGTATTCCAGGTTCTCGTTCTTAACAAGCGCACGGAATTTTTTTCTCGGCGTTCTTTTGTTTCTTCCCGGTTACCTCTTTATATTCCTCGAATTCTTCCTCATTCAGAAAATACAGCAGAGTGCTTTTCATAGCAGTCTTTGAGAAAGGGCCACCGCTTGTATAAAATATGCTCTGCCTCCTGTTCATATTTTCCAGGGAAACACATAAAAGGTTCAGAAACGAGCGGAGCGTCAGAGACTGCCTTTTGGCATTCTCATTCATGATGACCTTCACGTTATCATCAATACCGAGGATCTTCATCCATACAGAATTAATCCAGTATTTCGACTTGCCTGCTGTATACTGGTGTGGATCGATTCTCGGATCAGTACTCTCAACATCTATCTTTGTGCTTTCAAGCTGGCGTGTCATCGTGACGGTACCGTGTCCAGTTTCGACCTCAAGGTGTACGGTATCGCATCCTGTGCTCTTGTCGATTACGAACTTCTCGTGATCCAGACCGCACATAAAATCAAAGCTGTCAAGAATCCAGCTCTTTCCGGTATCATTAGCACCGTGAATGATGTTCAGCCCATTGATAAACTCTACAGGCGAGTCTTCTATCCCTGGGCCGGTGAACCACAGCTTTTTGATGTAATACTCATTCTTCATGGAACGCAGCCTCCTCTTTCTCCAACGAAGCTACCGCCAGCTTGTTGATTTTATTCAAAATGCCCTGTTCGGAGTCATTGGAGAAATGCTGCAGCGCAAGTCGTATCTGGCCTCTGTACTCTTTGGCATATCTCGTATCAAGCTGCCGGGAGAACTCCTTACCCCGTGCAGATATGCAGTAAATGAATCCGTTCTTGGTGGGATTGACATCTACAAACCCACGACGCACAAGAAGCGTCATTCCATCCCGGGTCAGTTCCTTCCTCGTTGCGAACTCACTGAATTTAAACAAGTTGTCCCCGTGGAGATTCATCCCGGAAAAAGCAAAGCTTCTTCCGTACAAGGCAGCAAAGTCCACAGCCGCAATCATGTTAATTGAAAAATCCGTTCTTGCCTCAGATTCCAGGAGCAGCAGTACCCGGAGGGCTGTTTCGAACGGGGTATTAAACAGTTCCGTCATCTTCATCCACCCACTGTATTTCTTTTCTGTTCGCAAGCATGTGGCACATGCCGACTTTCTCTGCAGCACCTATCCATCCGGGAAGAAGTGCGATCTGTGAACGGGTGATCGGCACCAGAGCGGCCTGGCTCGTTACTGCTGTCAGCCGCTTATACCCATTATCATATGAAGGAATCATAACCGGACTGATGCCCTCCTTGACCTCTTCACGCATTTCATCGAATTCTTTGTACTCTATAGGAAGAAGTGCATCCTGCAGTGACCGCCTGATTGTTTCGGTCGCATAATAGCATTTCCGCTGATATGCAAAGTCCTTCTTATACCGCCGATTCCGGTCGACATCCCTGCGGGTATATTTCGGAACATCCTCCGCACTTGCATAAGCCGCATACAAGGCCTCAACATAGACCATCTCCGTCTCATCCACGACAAGCGGCACAGGCAGCAGATCAGGCTTTTTGTATTTGCTGAGCATCTTCTTCAAAACGTCAACATCATTTCGGATTTCGTCATCAGATATGTATTTTCTTGTGGCTGCGGTGTTCAGTTCACCATCCGGCCATTTTATGATGATGCCGGGTTCATCAAGTTCTATCGGAGCTGCTGATTTCGGAAAACCGCTGACAAACTTATCCGGGATTTCCCGGATACCGTCTGCGCATTCATTATTGTCAGTTTCCAGAATGGCAAAGCGTACAAGAGAGGTCAGCAGATAGGTAAGGTCAATTGAGGACGCGGACAGCACTGCACCCTTGGTGTATCCCCGCAGCCAGCTCACCGGTGAATTGGTGTCGATGGTTTTATCTTCGTCAAGCACCGCGAGTACCGCCTGGAGCAGAGGAGCCCTCATGCTGTCCTTGATCAATGGCATTACAGTCCTTTCAAAACTGCGGACTGCTGCCTCGGGATCACATTCACGGACAACATCGGCAATATCGGAAGGAACCTTGTCGTGACCGTTTTTCAGATGCCCAGGAAGAGATGTGTCGCGATAAGCCAGGTTCACTCCGAAGGGCGCAAAAATAGCGCTGCACAGAGGAGCGCTTTTAATCCCCTGGCCCCTCGCCTGATACATCAGGACAAATAATGAACCGAAACAAATACACTTCACTCCTGAAATCTCCTTCCTGTTATAATTGCGATTTTATTTCGTCTTCGAGAGCTGGCAGACGAATTTCACGCTTCTTCTTAGTTGAAATCTCACATTCCCAAAGAACAATAGCTTTCCATCCGGCTTCTTCCAGTTCTCTTTTCTCTTTAACATCTCTTGCTATATTTTTTCAAATTTACTCTTCCAAAACTCACTATTAGTATCGGGTATCCTTGCGGCTTTGCATCCTGGGTGCTGATGCCAAAAGCAACCATGAATGAATATTACGGTTTTGTACTTGGAAAGAACGATATCTGGTTTACCAGGATATCTTGCATCATTCTTCCGATAACGAAACCCTTTACTAAACAGATACTTTCTGACTACTTCTTCTGGCTTCGTATTCTTGCTGCGAATCCTTGACATATTGTAATGTCTTTGCTTTTCTGTAAGAACGTCTGCCATTGAAAGTACCTCTTGCTAAGATTCCTTGACTAACATTTTTATATTTCCACGACAAAGAACAGTAAACATCTGCCCATATAATGACAGCCTTTTTGCCGTTGCGCCGGCATCAAATGCATGTGATTCGATAACCGCATATGTTCCTTCTTCAAGTCCACAGGTTTCTGCAGACAAAAACACAATCAAATCTGATTTTGTTTCTATCTGATAAATCCCTTTATCAACAGTACTAAGTTTCCCGGAACAAATCTTCTGTACACTTGATATACTCGCATTAATGTCCTTGGATACTATTACCGAAGAAAAATTTGCCTTTCTAGCGGACGCCTTTAGTTTGGCAGCAATTTCCACTGCATTTACAGGATCCATCTCCTGCAATGTGCCAAATGGATGTGTACTCTCTCCCACATAAGCAATATGTTTTTTATTATCAATACGGAGCCACTCAATATATGGCAGGTTCGCCAGTATTGTTTCTGGCTGGTTTCTGCTTGTTCCTGAACCATTAAGAACCTTATCCACATGAACGGCAGGCTCTTTCTGCATTGCATCCCATATACGCTTCAGCTCATCCATTGGCCTGCTACGGGAATTGCCGTTCTTTGGACGTATGATTAAACGCTCCTGCTCATCGTCAATATTCTCAATGGTAATGGCGGCACTACGACTAATGCTATTCAGTTCCAGTCCAATCAGTTTGTGAACATCTCGCTCAACATCCGTAAAATTCATACCTTACCTCCCTGGAGCAACGGAGGAAACCGCAGTACACTTGCATCTTCATCTGAATCCTCAATCGCAGCAACATCATCCAGCCATTGTCTGAGGAAAGATTCCGACTCCGGGTCTTCTCCTCCAACCTTCATAAACGTCACCTTATTGGGTATATCTATTCTGACAGGCTGAGTATCGTGAGGTGTTACTGCATCTTTCAATGCTATACCTGCTGCGAACCGTCGTATATCAGAAACAAAATCAAGTACGATAACCTTGTCTTTCCCTTCTGATATCCGTAATCCCCGGCCAAGCTGCTGTATGAAAATCCTGCGGGAATGAGTTACACGCTGAAATACGAGAATGTTTACATCTGGGACATCAATCCCTTCGTTAAATATATCAACAACGCAAACCACATTAACTGTCCCGTCGGAAAAATCGCTCAGTATCCTGTTCCTTTTATATTGGGATAACGGCTCATACTCATTTCCTGCGTTACCCGAATAAATAGCCTCAGCCTTACAAAACCCTAAGGTATTGATCTTGTCTCTCATGATAAGAGCATGCTCGATTGTTCCGCAAAACACTATCGCTCTTGGATTGGGCTGCTCACTCCATGCATCACGCAATGTATAAACTACTGAGTCATCCCACTGATTAATAAACAAAGTTCTGTTTATCTGTTTCGGTGAAAAACTATGTCCCTGGACATTCTGCAGCGCATCCCAGTTTATGTTGTCCGTATACATTCGGTAATCAACATTTGCCAGAAATCCTTTATTAAGCCCGGTGACCATGTCAATGGTTACTCTTGGCTCACCAAAATACTGTGTCAGATCCGTCTCGTCCGGTCTCCAGGGAGTTGCAGTAAGTCCTAACGCAAAAGAGCCGCCCGGCTTGCCTGCACTGAGGGCATCAAACACTCTGTCATACATACTTGATCCAACGTGATGGCATTCATCAACAAGCAGAATCCCATAATCCGGCAATTCTTTTCCTGCTTCAATCCAGCCTGAAACTGAATCGACACAGGCAAATGTCATATCTGCTCCGTCAAGCATTTCAGCTGTGGGACGCTCATAAGAATTCCATATCAGCGTTTTTTCTGACGGCTTCAGAAAAGGCCAGAATGCCTTTTCCAATTGATATACGAGATCATTTGTATGTGCACATACAAGCACCTTGCATGGATTATTAGCCCGTATGCGACGGACACTTTCCGCAGCAACGAATGTCTTTCCCAGACCAGTTGCCATAACAACCAAGGCTCTGTTTCCATCCCCGGCAAAGTATGCGTTGACAATTTCGTCTATTGCAGGGGACTGGTAGTCCCGGGGTTCCTTTGTGTTGTAGGTTTTATCCGGAAGGCGCTTTGTCCTTGATACTAAAGTATTTGAATCCCATAGTTGTAACGGAATTTTTCTTGCAAGCAAAGTGCTCTGATATGACTTAACAGCAGCGTCAAATCCGTTTGAGGAAACAATCACAGGAATATCAGCTTTATACTCATAAACAGCGTTTATCGTTTCCTGGGCCACATCAAGCCCTACCGGTTTCTTCCAGTGTTTAGCCTGAAACAGCCACTTCTTTCCGGCTTTATTCCCGGTAACATCTGCACCGTGATCTCCTGTTTGTCCGACAAGACGGACATTGTCATATCCCTCATAAGTAAGAAGCCGGCACAGATTTCTTTCAAAGGCCTGCCAAGTCATATTATTCATAATCTGGTACTGGCTTTCAAACATTACTCCACCATTTCCTTTCTCAAGAACTCAATAGAGAGTTTTACTCTTTGAAGCGTAGTAGCATCAGAATACTGGTTTTCTGCAAAGGTAATCACATCCTGCAGGGAATTCTCATACTGTCGTATAATTTTTTCTCTTGCACGTGCCACATTGTCACTTCCGAGCAGTTCTTCGCCCCCACTTGCGAGGGAGACGCTCCAGATTCCACCTCCGAAAAACGAGTCGGGTGTTTCGTGATAAAGCGTCAGGAGAAAACTGTACGGAGCATAAAGCAGAAACTCCCCGTTTTCCTTCAGTGATCCAATAGAAGACAAATCAATCCCATGTTGTATCAAAGAGGCTGTCAGTTGCTTCTTCTCCTCGTCAGACAACTCGTCAAAATATAATGCACCATTTGTGTTTAACAGATCCTTAAGATGGTTACGGAGTTCATCCAGAAAATCGTTAGCATCCTTTAAAACCGAGTCTCTGTTCAGTTCGACAGCCTCTTTCCAGTTTGTCTGCAATACGTTCCAAGTCAAATTGCTAAGATTATGTTCAGCGTATGAGGCAAGGTTTCGCTTCTCATCGTACAGGTACATAGCAATTTCACTTGCAATAAGTTGTTCCTTGGACAGACTGCATTTTGTAAAGAAAGGATGCGATAAGTCTACGAACATAGTTATTCTGCCGATTTCCTTGCTGATTATCAGTGGAACCGTTTCTTTTCCTCCTGGCGGCAGCATTGCCTTCTGAACGGAATAAACGTCCACTTGAAGGGAATTGCTCATAGTCCCATCTGCAAGGCGGATCTTCATACCATCACTGGATAAAGTATCTACCTTATCCGAGTGAGCAAGTAATTCCTCTTTGGAAAGCGGATGATTAGCTCCACGCGGACTGCTGCAATTCTTACAAACATCATCGGTTGCAATATTCTTAGTCCCACATACTTTACAAGTCCAGGGTTCCAGTACAGTCGGAATCTGATTGGCTCCACAGAAGGGACAGGTGACAGCTGAAAGTGGTATTATCTTACCGCATTTTTCGTTCACACATGTTTTTGGCTTTAAGATTGCTCCGCATGCTACGCACTCTTCTGCTTCCTTCAGATTTTGTGCTCCGCACACAGGGCATTCCGGCAGTTCCTCTGCGGGCGGCTGATCAGCAGATTCCACAAGTTTCCACCATTCACCATCATCATAGAAACCAGGAAGTTTCTGCTTGAATTTCTCATAGTATTCCTTCTCTGTGTCTCTACTGATACGTTTTGCGCTGCGGCTGTCAGCATCCCAGTAACCCATATACATATCGCCACGACCAAAAGAGCGGACACGTCTGTATGCCTGGTATAATTTGTAAAGAGGAGAGTTGTTCTCAGAGGCTCCGGGCTGACTTGGCTGCAAAGAGCTGTTTCCTCGTATAAATGTCATCGCCCTTTGCCATTCTGCACTACTACGCTGAAAATCCTGCTTTAAAAAATCGACAGGCACAAAATCGAGGTTGATCTCTCCGACGATACGACCATACTGAGAATCAATAGGATAATCTTTTGTCACATGCTTGAATTCATCCACATACTCAAAGAAGGCATTTTTTTCACCAATTCGTATGGCTCTTCCGTTTCTTATGAGATCAATTCCAAAATCGGTATCTGAGTCAAACCGCTGAATACCAATCCACCCACGGACTCTTTCTTCGACGGTTCGAATTTTAGTAGAGCCGCAAGAAGGACAACAAGTATCTGATGTCCCAAGGATTGCCGTACATGTCCCGCAACGTTTTGTGCTTCCTACCACCTGGTCAAACCGCATCACCGCAGGAACATTTCCGCTCTTCCTGACAACATATCTGCTATCATCCCAGACACAATGTTCGTATGCCTCACACTTCCCCTCGTTGATAAAAATCTTTATTTCACCTTTCCGAAGAATAGTGGCATATCTGCGTCCAATCTCCTCTCGAATTTTAGGAAGCCCATACTGAACCAGTTTCTGGACAAAGCCGCTGTTAGCATTTCCCTGAGGCCACCAGTCCTTTACCTCAATTATGGTTCCATGACTACCGGGCTTGAAATACGGATCGTCACTTGCTTTAGCTATTTTCTCTGCATCAAGGGAATAATCCTTTGTGCTGTTGATTTTTTCAAGATCAATTACAGTTTTAACATAGGAATCCATGTCCTCACGGCTTGTCATAAAGGTTGTGATATTCCCAAGTTTACCAGTGGAAATATTAAATCCCATACCGAACAAGCCAAGTGTATCGTATGGATTATTCCCGGAAAAACCCGCCTTTATTGCTTTTTCAGCATTCTGAGGTGACATGCCTGGCCCATTATCCTGGATTCTCAGTATTCCACCATTTTCTGACAGTTGCTTTCGGGAAGGAAGCGTAACAATCACCATAGGATTATCCGCCTTCAAACCCTGAATCTTTGCTCCATAAAATGAGTCGATAGCATTATCAATTAACTCGCAAAGAGCATCTAACGGCTGCATTGGTGTATGCGTAAGAGCAATTAGTACCTTTGGATCAGGTGTAAAATCAAATTTCATTTTCCTGCCTCCTCATTTAACACAGCTGTATTTATGTAATCTTTAAGCGTAGCGGCCACTCCTTTAGCCATAAGGAATGGCACTCCGTTCCCGATGGTTTTAAAGCAATCCGTAAGCGTCATCTCGGGTGGCAATGAAAATTCCTTCGGCAATGACTGTAATGACATGGCTTCTGCTACCGATAGCCGTCTTGCCTTATAGGGATGTAGGTGTACTTCGTTATTACCATAAGCCACAGTAGGTGAATACCTCCACCTATGAATCCTCTTGTATGACTTTTTGTTTGTATCACCCTCCGGAATCTCAAGCATTTTTCTGAGTCCAGCTTTCGGTTTTGAAGTACCGATTAGCATCTGGATGATTTTCCACATCGTTCTTTTCAAACCAGTACTGTACTGTAAGTTCTTTTTCTATTCCATCAGGGCATTCGCTAACAGAACCTTCCACAAATGGGGTCATATCCGGCCATTGTTCATTGCGGATATCCTCAAGGGAGCACTTCATTTTCGACTCCCAGGGGAACTGTAACAGTGTCTGATCATCGCCTTTAAACTCCTGTTTGAGCAGTTTCTCGGACACTCCAACGAGCAGGATCCGGTCTCTGTCCTGCGGAACGCCAAACTCAAGCGAATTGGTAAGTCGTTCTGTTAAGTAGTAACCAGCGTTCTTAAGCGTCACCTTCAGTTCCTCATAGAATTCTCTATGCCGTGCAGTCTTCCATAAACCCTTTACATTTTCAAAAAGGAAAAAGTCAGGTTTCATTGTAATAAGCAACGATATGTAAGAAAGCGATAGTTTTCCGTTATCGCCATCTCTGCCACGCTGCTTTCCGGCAATCGAAAAGTCTGGGCAAGGAGGGCCACCTATAAATCCAACAAGGGAACCATCTTTCTTAGCATCCTCTATGTATTGCTCCAGCTGATGTTTATTCTCGTTAATGTAGCTGTTAACATCTGTATTTGCATATCCATACTTAGGAGGCCTTATCTTCATCATTTTTCTTGAGTATATGTATGCGTCCTGAAAAGGCTTAAAGAACTCATTTACAAACTCTATATCATACCCAGCCTTTTCAAATCCAAGATCGAGGATTCCGCATCCAGCGAAAAAGGAGAAGATTTTCAATTTACGACCTTTTGCCATTTAACTGATACCTCCGTTAGTTTATTGCACTCTTGCCACTTTTTACCCAGGCATCAAGTTCAGAGCATTTTGAATTTTCCACTGCTTGCCAATCTTATGTGCCGGAACGCCTTATTATTTCTTATCCATCCGCGTATCGTTCCTGGTTTTACTCCAAGGTATTCTGCGGCTTCATCGATATTTATCCATTTATCCAAATTAACATCTGCCATCTTTTTACCTCCGGTAGACATTTCATCATATACAAAACACCATAATAAAGTATATCACCAAGTCTCGTGATCTTCAATAC
>ENA-OQDL01000462-OQDL01000462.1-human-gut-metagenome-genome-assembly--contig:-NODE-462-length-26187-cov-6.352226_pt1 | contig 26187 bp, 25 predicted proteins | sample MGYA00242782_ERZ504609 | MGnify/ENA primary metagenome ERZ504609 (study PRJEB26092, sample SAMD00036320) | human gut metagenome | host: Homo sapiens | study: EMG produced TPA metagenomics assembly of... | reverse complement strand
GTTTATATTTTAGTATGATCAGAAATGATTGTATTACCGATTAAAAGATTGAATTTTAAAATTTATCTGACTAATATATTGATGAAAATATTTTGAAATATACGAGGATATACATACATGAAAGACCTTACAAAAGGAAAACCATCAAGACTCATACTGGCATTTGCCATTCCAATATTTATGGCAAATATACTCCAGCTCACATACAGTATAGTTGACACGAGAATAGTCGGATCATATCTGGGAGAAAACTCACTGGCAGCAGTCGGATCCACCACGACACTCAGCAATCTGATGATAGGCTTTTTGATGGGCTTAGCTAATGGATTTGCCATAATAACAGCCCAGAAATTTGGCGCAAGGGACTACGCCGGTGTAAAGAAATCGTTTGCTCTGTCAATTAAAATGGGATGCATAATAGCGCTTGCTATAACGGTATTGTGCCTGTTATTTTTGCGTCAGATTCTTGGATTTTTAAATGTATCAAATGATTTGATGGGAATGGCTGTGTCATATATTTTTATTATAATAGCAGGGCTTGTAGCGACATTTTTGTATGATGCATGTGCGGCGGCACTTAGGGCACTGGGCGATACAGTTACGCCGCTTGTCATATTAGCCGTCTCGGTCTGTCTGAATATGGCAGGTGATATTTTCTTTGTGGTCGTACTGAAGGCAGGAGTGGCGGGTGCTGCGATTGCCACTGTACTTGCACAGGTTATTGCGTTTATTGTGTGCTTTGTATATATGGTAAAAAGATATGAGCTTTTGAGATTGTCCCGCAGTGATTTATTTGACAGTCATTTACTGCGAAGAAGCATGAAATTATGCGGCGAAAATTGTGATATCGAAGGCGCAGAAGGTAAAGGCAGCAAGAATAATATGACTCCTGAAGTAATAGCCGTGATGAAAATGACAATGCTTAAGGCAGGTCTTTCTATGGCATTTATGAGTTCGCTGGTAAATATAGGCTCGCTGACCCTGCAGACCGCCATAAACCGACTGGGACAGGATATTATAGTAGCTCACACGGCTGCCAGAAAGATATCGGAGATATTCATGGTCATGTTTACCGTGTTCGGACAGACAATGGCGACCTTCTGTGGGCAGAATATAGGAGCGGGAGAAGTAGACAGAGTGAAAAAGGGCATAAAACTGGCAATATTCTATACCTGCATATGGTGTACGATGGCAATTATCGCAAGCTACACTATAGGCCCGTGGCTGGTGAAGCTTGTAACAGGCACTAATAATCCTATTGTTATAAAAAATGCCACAAATTATCTCAAATTTGACACTCTGTTTTATTATGTGACCGCTGTTATATGTATAGTGCGAAATGCAATGCAGGGGCTTGGAGAGCAGATTACGCCGCTTGTATCAAGCTCACTTGAGATGGTGGGAAAGATAATCATTGCATTTACACTTGTGCCGCTGCTTGGCTATACAGGAGTGATAGTAGCAGAGCCGCTTGTATGGTTTATCATGGTGATACCGCTTTTGGTGAAGATATACAACATGCCGGTGCTTAGGAAGCAGCCGGTTTCAGTGAGTTTGAAAAAATAAAGAGAGAAGCAGGCTATAAGGTGCCTGAGACTGTATCACATCCGACTGTTATTGTACTGCGCTATTGCATCGGCACCGCCTAACAGCTGTATGATAAGTATAGCCCCAATCCATGGAAACAATATCGTAAAAATTCCAAACCATGCGCCAAGTGAATCGCTACTATAGTCCCAGAAAGGCTTGTTCGGGTCATCAAGCCAGTACACATTTATGATAGTCCTAAGCTCAGAACGGGTGCTATGTCTTTTATCGCATGAAAAACGCTTGCGGTACTCCTTTCCGTCTACAGTATATGTGTATCTGGCAGCCCAGTAGCTGTAAGCGGATTGTGAATTATTGACAACGAGCCTCTTTGCATCCTCCTTCACAATCATGCCTCTCGCCACATGTCCGCGCTCCTTTGCAAGTGCTATCTTGCGCTGTAAACCAATATTTAGTTTGCAGAAAAACTTAAAATCTATGATGTACAGTGGTATTAGTGAAAGCACCCCCACATTTACCTGCCACGGGTAGCTTGCGATAGCCTTAAAAACTTCTGAAAAAGTGTCCATTGAAAATCCCCTTTCTTAATATGCTGCATTTGAATATATGGTATGTTAATATTATAGAAATAAGGAAGGGGATTGGCAATGGGAAAAAATATTTCTTTCACATATGTTTTACGAAATTTAATCTTTACCCCCAATTTACATCCACCCCATTTCGACTTTACAACTTTAAGTTATAGTAATTTCAGCAGCTGTGAAATACACTAACTTAATTTGTGGAGGAAAATATGAGAAAGAACAAGAACATACTGAAGAAGGGCATGATCCTTGCAGCAGTTTCAACAATGGTAGTTACCATGGCACCGGCAATTCCGGCTTATGCTTATGGTGAAGCAGATTCAAAAACAGGTCAGGCGGCTTTTAATGCGGCAACAACAGGTTCAGCAGATTATCAGAGCTGGTTAACCGGTACATGGCAGGGTGGCACACAGGACTTTGCCAATACCAATAAGATTGCACTTACACCGGGCTCTACAGCCAAGGATCTGGGCTTTGCATGGTATTCAAAGACCAAGGGCACACCGGCTGTGATGGTATGGAAGGATGGCTCAAAGGCAGGTGCGCAGATTGTAAAGGGTACTGCAACAGATATAAGCGCAGAAAACTGGCAGGGGGAAGTCTATGCTGCTTCAAATAAAGTAAGCATCAACGGTTTTTTGAACCGAATACAAAGTATGTTTATCAGTATACAGACAATTATTCGGACAATGGTGATACCATATGGTCAGATGAGTATACATACACCACACACGCTACAGATACATTTTCTGTAATCCTGACAGGAGATCCTCAGATTAGAGCATCAGGCAGTAAAAGTGATAAAGAGGCAAACGATATGAGCGTTGCACAGGATGCCTACAACTGGAACAAGACAATGCAGAAGGCTATGGAGATTGATCCGGATGCGTCATTTCTTTTGTCTGCGGGAGACCAGATAAATGAGTCAAATGCAGGGTCGGAAGAGACGAAGAAGACAAGAGAGAGCGAGTATGCCGGATATCTTTATCCGTCAGTGTTCAGAAGTCTTCCTATTGCAGCTACAATCGGAAACCACGATAAGGATGGCTCTGACTATACTGCGCATTTCAACAATCCAAATTCAGAGGATAATCTGGGAAGCACCGGTGCCGGCTGTGATTTCTACTTCAATAATGGAAATGTATTGTTCATTTCTTTAAACAGTAATAACCGTAATCAGGCAGAGCACAGAGAGTTTATGAAAAAGGCTGTTGCAAGCAATCCGGATGCAGCTTGGAAGGTAGTGGTATTCCATAGTGATATCTATGGCTCAGGACAGCCGCATGCAGATACGGATGCTACAACAAACAGAATTATCTTTGCACCGCTTATGGACGAGTTTGATATTGATGTGTGTCTTACTGGTCATGATCATACATATTCAAGAAGCTACCAGGTACAGGACGGAAATGTTATCGACTATGATTTGAGCAAAGGTTCGGTTAACAATCCTGAGGGAACTCTTTATATCACAACAGGCTCAGGCTCAGGTTCAAAATACTATAATCTGTTAAATTACACTCCATACTATATCGCAGAGAGAACCAATGCGTGTCTGCCTTCATTCTCTACTATAGATTTTTCAAGTGGAACAATGACAATAAAGACATATGACTACAACGGAAATAAATATGCTGATGATTTCACAATCACAAAGACAACAGATGCGCAGAGTGCCGATGAGGTGATTGCGGCAGCAGATGCTCTGGTAAACAGCACAGATGTAGCATACACAGATGAGAGCATGGAAGCATTAAAATCAGCACTTGCCTCTCTTAAGGAGCTTAAGGCTTCCGGCACAACAGCAGATGATCCGATGGTAAGTGATATCACAACAAACTATGGAACAGCAAATGACCGTGTTAAGGGATATGGCTCTATAGCAAACGATGATGATAAAGATGGTGCAAAAAATCGTTTCAAGAAGGGAATTTCTACACTTCTTGACAAGACAATCTATACTCAGGTAGCTGAAGGCAAGGAGGAAAACCTTTCTGATTACAGTACTGATAAGGCTCCTGTTGTAAAGGGCATCGATGAGGCAAAGAAAGCAGTTGTAAGTGCAATAAATGCTTTACAGGTTAAACAGACTGCTCCAAATGGGAACCAGAATGGAAATGCTGACCAGAGCGGAAACGGAGCACAGGACAGCACAAACCAGAACGGAAACGGGGCACAGGGTGGCGCAGGCCAGCAGATTGCGGGAAACAATGCAGGCGGATCAGGAAGCCAGAATGTCAGCACAGCAAATACAGGTGCAAGCAAGTCTGATTCTGATGGCGTAAAAACTTCAAAGAGTGCTAAGGTAAAGACAGGAGATGTTAACCATGGCGGCATGTATGCAGCACTTGGAGTATTAGGCGCAGCAATCCTCGCAACAGTGCTTGGAATGAGAAAGAAGGGTAAGTTTTGGCAAAAATAATTGACACATTAGGCAAATACCTTATTGTGGCTCTTATTACACTGGCAATGTTTATATTCTTTCGAAGCGTTGAAAGAAAACCGCTTCTTGCAGATGACAATACATCGTTTGTGAGAGCGGTGGTTACGCAAAACGACAATGAAGACCTTCAGGCTGAAGCCTCACTGGATAGCGGTGACAGCCAGAAGGTTGTTTTGCTTATCAAGTCAGGAAGCCACAAGGGTGAGACAGTTGATGCATACAGCTTAAACGGATATTTATACGGTGCCAATTGTAAGGTAGGCACAAGGGTTATTGCGAGTCTGTCGGAGTACGATGGCAGTCTGTCAGCAAATGTTTATAACTACGACAGGGAAAATGAGATATGGGTGCTTTTAGCGGCGTTTTTTGGACTTATGTGGCTGGTTGGCGGAAAGAAGGGCTTTAATTCAATTCTTGCGCTTATATTTACCTTTGCTACGGTAATATTTTTGTATATTCCGCTCATGTATATCGGGGTTTCTCCGTTTATTGCGGCAACAGCTTCGGTCGTAATTATCACGGTTGTCACGTTCACACTAATAGCAGACTGGCAGATGAAATCTATAGGTGCTATGCTGGGAACAGTTTTTGGAGTTGTAGTTTCCGGAATAATCGCATTGCTTTTCGGACACTTCGGACATGTGACAGGCTACAATGTGGATGATATTGAAAATCTGATTTATGTTGGCCAAAATTCAAAGCTTGATATCGGTGGCATGTTGTTTTCCGGTATACTCATTGCATCGCTTGGGGCAGTGATGGATGTGGCAATGTCTGTAGCCACATCGCTTCATGAGATAAAAGAAAAAAGCTCTGATATATCTGCAAAGGAGATATTTAAGTCGGGCATAAATATAGGTCGCGATATGATTGGAACTATGTCAAATACGCTTATTCTTGCTTATGTGGGCGGAAGTCTCGGACTTGTGATGGTTATATATGCATACTCGTATCAGATGCACCAGATACTTAATATGTATTCTATGGCAATCGAGATAATGCGAGGCATATCAGGCACAATGGGAATTATCCTGACTGTGCCGATTACATCGCTTATTATGTCTTTTCTTTTGACAAGGAAAAACAAGGAGTGAGCAGCTGAAAATGCTAAACAATCACAAGCCCGTTACAACAAGGTATATCACACCAAGTACCCAGCTTGAAAATATGCCGTACAGTATCACAGGACCTGCAATCCTGAATATCTGACAGCCTATGCCAAATACCTGCCCTTCGACCTGGAATTCACATGCGGACGAGCATACTCCGTTTGCAAAGCCTGTTATAGGAACGAGAGCGCCTGCGCCTCCCCAGTTTGCGAGTGGTGCATACAGGTTTAGCGCTGTCAGTATGCAGCTTATGAGAATCAAAATCATGCTGCACCAGGCAGAGGCTTCATCGCTGCTTAACCCAAAGTATTGTGTGCAGGTATTTACTATGAGCTGTCCGATAGTACATATGATGCCACCGAGTATAAATGCCTTAAGCATGTTTGCAGAAAGGCAGTGAGTAGGTGTGACGCGCTTTACATATTTGTTATATTCATCGTTTCGTTTTTCTTTTTGGTCAGTAGTCATGTTTTCAGACCTCCTTTTTTATAGGATGACCGTATTTTTTAAATGTATTCATATATGGGATTTTAGTTATTTGATTTAGGTATAGTTACTTATAAGAATTAAATATGAAGGATATAACAAATAATCCTTGCCACTTTTTACTTTAAATAGTAGAATTGTAGCAAGGATTATTTTTATGCGGTAGCGCATCAAAGTAATAAATCACAGCAAAGCATATAATTGCGATAAATAATGCAAGTATTTTGCAATAAAGAAAAGGAGACACATATATGTATACACTTGACGACATCAAGAAAGAAGATCAGGAGATTGCGAGCGCCATCACAGATGAGTTTGAGCGCCAGAACAGCCACATCGAGCTTATTGCTTCTGAGAACTGGGTAAGCCCTGCTGTTATGTCAGCTATGGGAAGTATCCTCACCAATAAGTATGCTGAGGGATATCCGGGAAGAAGATACTATGGCGGCTGCGAGTGCGTGGACGAGGTAGAGGAGCTTGCCAGAGAAAGAGCCAAGGAGCTTTTCGGTGCAGAGTATGTAAATGTACAGCCACACTCAGGCGCACAGGCCAACATGGCAGTACAGTTCGCCATCTTAAAGCCGGGCGATACAATCATGGGAATGAACCTTGACCACGGCGGACACCTCACACATGGTTCACCGGTCAATTTCTCAGGCTCATATTTCCATGTAGTGCCTTACGGAGTAAATGACGAGGGCTTCATTGATTACGACAAGGTAGAGGAGATCGCCCTTGAGTGCAAGCCAAAGATGATTATCGCAGGTGCATCTGCATATGCGAGAACTATAGATTTCAAGCGTTTCAGAGAGATTGCAGACAAGGTAGACGCAGTGCTCATGGTTGATATGGCTCATATCGCAGGACTTGTAGCCGCAGGACTTCATCCAAGCCCAATCCCATATGCACATGTCACCACAACCACTACACACAAGACTCTCCGCGGACCTCGTGGAGGAATGATTCTCTGCAGTCAGGAGATGCAGGATAAGTACAATTTCAACAAGGCTATTTTCCCGGGAATCCAGGGTGGACCTCTAATGCACGTTATTGCTGCAAAGGCAGTCTGCTTCAAGGAGGCATTACAGCCTGAGTTCAAGGAGTATCAGAAGCAGATCGTAAAGAACGCACAGGCACTTTGCAAGGGTCTTCAGAGCCGTGGCATCAAGATTGTATCAGACGGCACAGACAACCACCTCATGCTCGTAGACTTAACTCCGTTTGGTCTCACAGGAAAATCTATCGAGAAGCTTCTCGATGCGGCTCATATCACAGCCAACAAGAATACTATTCCTAACGACCCACAGAAGCCATTTGTCACAAGCGGTATCCGTCTCGGAACACCTGCTGCTACATCAAGAGGCTTAAAGGAGGATGATTTTGACAAGGTTGCAGAGGCAATCGCCATGATCATCAAAGAGGGCGAGCGCGCAGTTGAGCCTGCAAAGGCTATCATCAAGACACTTACTGACAAGTATCCTCTTGCATTTTAAGGGTTTTCAGAGTAAAATGTTATAAGTTATAAAAACATAATACTTTGGAGGAATTATGATAGACTTAAAGTTTTTAAGAGAGAATCCGGATCTCGTAAAAGAAAATATTAAAAAGAAATTCCAGGACCACAAGCTTCCGCTCGTTGATGAAGTAATCGAGTATGACAAGAAGGCCAGAGAAGCACAGCAGGAGGCAGATGATCTTCGTGCAAAGAAGAATCAGGTTTCTAAGCAGATTGGTGCTCTTATGGCACAGGGCAAGAAGGAAGAGGCTGAGGCTGTAAAGGCTGAGGTTGCACAGATTTCAAAGCGCCTCACAGAGCTTGAGCCGCTCGAGAAAGAGTATCAGGACAAGGTGCTTGAGGATATGATGAAGATTCCAAACATCATCGATCCATCAGTTCCAATTGGAAAGGATGATACCTTCAACGTGGAGAACGAGAAGTTTGGTGAGCCTGTTGTTCCTGATTTCGAGATTCCTTATCATACAGATATCATGGAGAGATTTGACGGAATAGACCTCGATGCAGCAGGAAAGGTTGCAGGAAACGGTTTCTATTATCTGATGGGAGATATCGCACGTCTTCACTCAGCCATGACAGCATATGCGCGTGACTTCATGATTGGAAAGGGCTTTACATACTGTATCCCGCCATTTATGATCCGTTCAAATGTCGTAACAGGCGTTATGAGTTTTGAGGAGATGGATGCCATGATGTACAAGATTGAGGGAGAGGATCTCTACCTTATCGGCACATCTGAGCACTCAATGATCGGTAAGTTCATCGATACAATAAACGATGAGTCAAAGCTTCCATACACACTCACAAGCTACTCACCTTGCTTCCGTAAGGAAAAGGGTGCACACGGCATTGAGGAGAGAGGTGTTTACCGTATCCATCAGTTCGAGAAACAGGAGATGATCGTTGTCTGCAAGCCACAGGATTCAAAGGAATGGTATGAGAAGATGTGGAAGTACACAGTAGAGCTTTTCAGAAGTCTCGATGTGCCTGTCCTGTACTCTCGAGTGCTGTTCAGGAGACCTCGCAGACCTCAAGATTAAATCATGCGATGTAGAGGCATGGTCACCAAGACAGAAGAAGTACTTCGAGGTTGGAAGCTGCTCTAACTTAGGCGATGCACAGGCAAGACGTCTTAAGATTCGTGTAAAGGGCGAGGATGGCAAGAAATACTTTGCACATACTCTTAACAACACAGTTGTTGCTCCACCACGTATGCTTATCGCATTCCTTGAGAACAACCTGAATGCAGATGGCTCTGTAAATATCCCTAAGGCACTTCAGCCATACATGGGTGGTACAGAGAAGCTTATTCCGAAGCACTAGTTTTTGAAATAAATTAGTTCATGTAAATATAACAGCCGTAGCTGCGATTGAAAAAGGAAATCGCGGTTACGGCTGTTTTGTTTTTTCTTATCAGGTAAGGGAAGATTTCTAATGAATTTACAGATAAGAAAATCCCTTACCAAATACTTCACTGGTGCTCATCACAGACATAAAAGCATGCAGCTTATTCTGATGTATGAAGCTTCTAAGCTCTATGGCCTGCTTCTTTGTGAGAGTGCTGAAAACGATATAGTTTCTCTCACCGGTGTAAGCACCTCGTGCCTCCACATATGTGGCACTTTTCTCCAGCGTGTTAGTAATATAGTCGCATATCACATCCTTGTCATCGCAGATAAGCATTATGGATTTTCTGAGCATGATATTTTCGATGATTGCATCAATCATAAATGATTTCACAACAAGTCCGACAAATGAATACAGAGCAGTCTTTATGTCAAATACAAAGCAGGCGATGATAATCATGACGAGGTCGGTGAGAAATAAAGCCATGCCAATATTTTCTACATGTGCATATTTTTTTACAATCATGGCGATGACATCGGTTCCGCCACTTGAAGCCCCCACATAGAAAAGCAGTGCAGATGCGATTGCAGGAAGAGCGATGGCAAAAATCAGCTCAAGCATTGGCTCGTTTGAGAGCGGATGAGTGAGCGGGTCAAGCTTTTCAAGCACCAGAAGCTCAACAGACAAAAGTATTGTGGCATAGGTGGTCTTAATAGCAAAGCCTTTGCCAAGGAAGAAAAAGCCCACTACAAGCAGAAGCATGTTCACAATAGTAGAAAACATACTCGCTGAGAGCGGCGTTATCTTTGCAAAAACAACTGCGGCACCGGTTACGCCACCGAAGGTGAAGTTGTTTGGGAACTTGAAATAGTATACACCGATTGCCATGATGGTGATACTGAGTGTCATTATCAGAAAATTTTTTATCTGTTTAAGCATTTGTTGTTCTCCTTTATGATTTGACAGCTTGTCAGGTATTTATTGCAGTGCTGTGTATCATAGCTTTCTTTTGTATTATTAATCGTTCAAATCTAAATATTTATTTGCATGGATAGTGTAGGACGATGGATGTCTGATGTCAATATAATCCGTGAAATAAATTATAAGTATTATTTCTATAAAAGATATATTATATTAGTAAAACTAATAAGAATAATTACAATATATAATTGGAAAATTTAGCACTATGAAGGTATACTATAGGTATTGAACGAATTGCAGATTATTAGGAGGAACAATAATGGATTACAAGAATTCAGGTGTTGATATCGAGGCAGGTTACAAGTCAGTAGAGCTTATGAAAAAGCATGTAAAGGAGACTATGAGACCGGAGGTGTTAGGTGGTCTCGGAGGCTTCTCAGGAGCGTTCTCACTTGCTTCCATCAAGGATATGGAGGATCCGGTGCTTTTATCGGGAACAGATGGCTGCGGAACTAAGGTAAAGCTTGCTTTCATCATGGACAAGCATGATACAATCGGAATCGATGCAGTTGCCATGTGCGTAAATGATGTGGCATGTGCAGGCGGTGAGCCATTATTTTTCCTTGATTATATAGCATGTGGAAAGAACTATCCGGAGAAGATTGCTACAATCGTAAGCGGTGTGGCAGAGGGCTGTAAGCAGTCAGGCTGTGCACTCGTTGGTGGTGAGACAGCAGAGCATCCGGGTCTTATGCCTGAGGACGAGTATGACCTTGCAGGCTTTGCAGTTGGTGTGGTTGACAGAAAGGACATCATCACAGGCGAGGGATTAAAGGATGGTGATGTACTTATCGGAATGGCATCAACAGGCGTACACTCAAATGGATTTTCACTTGTCAGAAAGATTTTCAAGATGGACAAGGAGACATTAAATACATATCATGAGGAGCTTGGCACTACACTTGGAGAGGCACTTCTTGCCCCTACAAGAATCTATGTAAAGGCTCTTAAGGCTGTAAAGGACGCAGGAGTCACAGTAAAGGCCTGCAGTCATATTACAGGTGGCGGCTTCTATGAGAATATCCCACGTATGCTCATCGATGGCAAACGTGCCGTAGTTGAGAAAAACAGCTACCCTGTCCCACCAATCTTTAAAATGATGGCTAGAGAGGGAAATGTCGAGGAGCAGATGATGTACAATACCTACAACATGGGACTTGGAATGATTGTCGCAGTTGACCCTGCAGACGTGGACAAGACTATGGAGGCTATGAAGTCTGCCGGAGATACACCATACGTAGTCGGAAAGATTATTGACGGCGAGAAGGGGGTAGATCTCGTATAATTACATTCAAATGAGGGGCAAAATACTTTTTGACCCTCATATCATTATATTGTTAATAACGTATACATCGTTGTGAGGAAAAAGAATGAAAATTGCAGTATGTGTATCGGGTGGCGGCACCAATCTTCAGGCCATCATAGATGCAATAGATAACGGAACAATTACAAACACACAGATAGAGGTTGTTATCAGCAACAACGCAGATGCATATGCGCTTGAGAGAGCTAAAAAGGCTGGAATAAAGGCAGTATGCATCTCGCCAAAGAATTATGAAAGCAGAGCTGCCTTCAATGAAGATTTCTTAAAGCAGCTTAACTCATATCATGTGGATTTAGTCGTACTGGCAGGCTTTCTGGTAGTGATTCCACCTGAGATGATAAAGCAGTACAGAAACAGAATCATAAATATCCATCCATCGCTCATACCATCCTTCTGCGGCACAGGCTACTATGGTCTTAAGGTGCATGAGGGAGTGCTTGCACGCGGTGTGAAGGTGACAGGTGCCACATGCCACTTTGTGGATGAAGGCACAGACACAGGCCCTATTATTTTACAGAAGGCAGTCGAGGTAAAGCAGGGCGACACACCTGAGGTGCTTCAGCGCAGGGTTATGGAGCAGGCTGAGTGGAAAATCATGCCACACGCTATCGACCTGATAGCAAATGGCAGGGTGTCAGTAGAAGACGGACATGTTATTATAGATGAGAAGTAATGACAGTGCTGTAAGTAATTAGTATGTAAACATAGATAGATTATGATTACCGGACAATGAAAAGCATATATATAGCTTAAGTATAGGAGGCAAAAATGAAGGTATTAGTAGTAGGAAGCGGCGGAAGAGAGCATGCAATATGCAGGGCTGTTGCAAAGAGCTCACGCGTTGACAAGATATACTGTGCACCGGGTAATGCAGGTATCGCTGCACTTGCAGAGTGTGTGCCAATCGGTGCGATGGAATTTGATAAGCTCGTATCATTTGCAAAGGATAATGCCATTGATTTTACAATCATCGGTATGGATGATCCGCTTGTAGGAGGTATCGTTGACGAGTTCGAAAAAGCAGGGCTCAAGTGCTTCGGACCAAAGAAGAATGCAGCTATTCTTGAGGGCTCAAAGGCATTTTCAAAGGATCTCATGAAAAAGTATAATATCCCTACTGCGGCATATGAGAATTTTACTGATGCCAAAGAGGCACTTAAATATTTAGAGACAGCAAAGTTCCCTATCGTGTTAAAGGCAGACGGACTTGCTCTCGGAAAGGGTGTGCTCATCTGTAATACTCTTGAGGAGGCAAAAGAGGGTGTCAGAACCATCATGGAGGACAAGAAGTTCGGAACAGCCGGAAACACCATGGTAGTTGAGGAGTTCATGACAGGCCGTGAGGTTTCGGTGCTTTCATTTGTAGACGGAAAGACTATCAAGATTATGTCATCTGCGCAGGACCACAAGCGTGCAGGCGATGGAGATACAGGTCTTAATACAGGCGGCATGGGCAATTTCTCACCTAGTCCGTTCTATACCAATGAGGTCGATGATTTCTGCAAGAAGTATATTTATCAGGCAACTGTAGATGCTATGGCTAAAGAGGGCAGACCTTTTACAGGAGTTATCTTCTTCGGACTCATGCTCACAGAGGATGGACCAAAGGTGCTTGAGTACAATGCAAGATTCGGAGATCCTGAGGCACAGGTTGTGCTTCCTCGTATGAAGAATGATATCATTGATGTGATGGAGGCCTGTGTAGACGGAACTCTTGACACAATCGATCTGCAGTTTGAGGACAATGCATGCGTATGCGTGGTTCTGGCATCAGACGGATATCCTGTCAAGTATGAGAAGGGCTTTAAGATAACAGGCTTTGAGAAGTTTGACGGCAAAGAGGATTATTACTGCTATCATGCCGGCACCAAATTTGATGATGACGGAAATATCGTCACAAACGGAGGACGTGTGCTTGGTATCACTGCAACAGGCGCCACACTCAAGGAGGCCAGAGCCAAAGCTTACGAGGCAACAGAGTGGGTACAGTTTGATAATAAATACATGAGACATGATATCGGAAAGGCAATAGATGAAGCATAAGGGTATTATTTTTGATATGGATGGAACTCTCTGGGATTCAGCAGAGAATGTGGCAAAATCATGGAATAAGGCCATAGCAGATTATGGCTATGAGAGGGCACCTATCACAAAAGAAGATATGTATTCAGTAATGGGAAAGACAATGGATGTACTGGCATCCATTATCTTTCCTAATTGTACTTGCAGAGATGAGTTAATTAATGTATGCTATAGAGAAGAAAACGATTACCTGACCGTTCATGGGGGAGAGCTTTATCCTGATGTTGAAAAGACACTTGATGAGCTGTCAGAAAGATATGACCTTTATATAGTCAGCAATTGCCAGCGTGGTTATATAGAGTCTTTTTTTTCGTACCACGGACTTGGCAGGTATTTTAAGGATACTGAGTGCTACGGCAACAATGAGCTTGAGAAGTCAGAAAACATAAAGCTTATTGTAGAGCGCAATAATATAGATGAGGCAGTGTATGTAGGTGACATACAGGGAGACTACGATTCCAGCAAAAAGGCAGGAGTTAAGTTCATCCATGCAGCATACGGGTTCGGCACAATAGATGACGATGTGCCTGCTATTCGCAAATTCTCTGAGCTGCCGCGGGTGGCTGACAGAGTATTTGATGAAATTGAAAAGCACTGATGAGAATTTAGTTTGAAGCCGGTTACACTTGATGTTTTCACGAGTGAGTTCGTGGAAAAAACAAGGAATCAATTGTGATTCAAAATTTTATATACAATGCAGCTATTAACAGGCGCCTGTAGCAGGAAAGCGGATAACAGCTGCAAAAAAGATAAAAGGAAAGGAAGAAAAATGTTAGAGAAAATCTTCAAACTCAAACAAAACAACACAACGGTCAAGACAGAGATTCTTGCCGGTCTGACAACATTCATGACTATGGCATACATCATTGCTCTTAACCCAAACCTCCTCACCGGATTTGGTGCTGAGGGAACAAAAGCACTATGGAACGGAGTGTTCCTGGCAACATGTATTGCTTCGGCAGTCGGTATGTTTGTCATGGCATTTCTTGCCAACAAGCCATTTGCACTGGCTCCGGGTATGGGACTTAACAGCTTCTTTGCTGTAGTAGTTGCCAATATCGTAAGCATCACAGGTCTGTCATATGTTGATTCATTCCAGGCTGCACTGTGTATCATCCTTATTGAGGGTATTTTATTCTTCATACTTTCAATATTCAATATCCGTGACAAGATAGTAGATGCCATTCCTTATGGTGTCCGCATGGGTATTTCACCGGCTATCGGTCTTATGCTTTTAAATATCGGTTTTGGATCAAATGCCGGTGTTTACTCAAAGGATGGTGGACCATTTTATGTGATGAAGGATTTCTTCGGTGCACTCACACCGGGACTTGCCAAAACAAATATGACAGATGGATATTCTTCAATGGTGCTCACTGTTGTGACTATGTTCATCGGACTTTTTGTTATCATTATTTTAGCTCATAAGGGCGTCAACGGAGCAGTACTTTTTGGTATGCTTGCAGCCTGCGTAGTTTACTGGGCAGGAGAGGCTATATTCTTTGGAACAAATCCTTTTGCATCACTTGCAACAGCTTCATTTGTGCCACAGTTTAAGGATATGGCAGATACAACACTGTTCAAGTTCGATTTCAAGGATTTCATCAGTATTGGATGGTTTACAGCAATTTCACTCATCATCACATTTTGTATCATAGATATGTTTGATACCATCGGAACACTTGTTGGTACTGCATCACGAGCAGGAATGGTTGACAAAGAGGGAAATATGCCAAACATGAAGGAGGCTTTGGTTTCCGATTCAGTTGCCACAGTGGTTGGTGCCGTAACAGGTACATCTACAGTAACAACTTTTGTTGAGTCTGCATCAGGTGTAGAGGCCGGTGGACGAACAGGTCTTACAGCTTTCACAACAGGTATCCTGTTCCTTGCATGCGTCTTTATAGCACCGCTTGCAGCAATCATTCCTGCCGCAGCAACATCATCAGCACTTATCTATGTTGGTATCCTGATGCTTGGCGGTCTTAAGAAGGTGGATTTCGAGGATCTCTCACAGGTTGCTCCGGTAGCACTCATGCTTATTGCAATGCCTATCTCCGGATCTATCGGACATGGTATAGGTCTTGGACTTATCACATATACTGTACTCAAGGTCTTTACAGGAAAAGCAAAGGAGGTTTCTATCCTTACTTATGCTATTTCGCTTCTCTTCCTTGTGAAGTTCTTCCTTGTAGTGTAGTGTTTTAAAGCTTAGTGATTCATAGTGGTTATTAGTACGAAAATGATATAATTAGCTTTTATGTGCCGTCCATGGCACATAACGCCTTGCCCCGCCATTCTTGGCGGGGCATTGTTGTGTGAGGATATAATTCACATATACAAACATATGTTCTTGACATTTTAGAGTAATCAATGTAAAATTGCAGTATGGATAAGCATAATGAAGAGCACATTTATGTGGCAATAGATTTAAAATCATTTTACGCATCAGTAGAGTGCAGAGAGAGGGGAAAGGATGCTCTGACCACTAATCTGGTCGTGGCAGATCCAACCCGCACGGAGAAGACTATCTGTCTTGCAGTATCGCCGGCTCTTAAGGCATATGGCATACCAGGCAGGGCGCGCCTTTTTGAGGTGGTACAGCGTGTGAAGGAGGTAAACAAACTGCGTCTGTCGAAGCTTATGGCGAGTGGACATGCTGCCGGGACAGTGGAGAGAAGCCGACAAATTGAGGGCGAACAATCTGATAGAAAACAATCAGCAGGTGAACAGCAAAAAAGACTCCAGACTGAGGGCAATCCGGATGAGAGAAAAAAATATGTAACAGAAATTGATATAGCAGAAAATGATATAACAGAAAGCACAATGGCCGGCTTTGATTATGCATCATATAATGCGAAGCTGCTTGACGCACATCCTGAGTATGAGCTGACATACATTGTCGCACCGCCGCGTATGGCTTTGTATATGGATTACAGTACACGCATATACAATATTTATCTTAAGTATATCGCACCTGAGGATATCAGTGTTTATTCGATAGATGAGGTTTTTATGGATGTGACACACTATCTTCGCACTTATCACATGACGGCAAGAGAGCTTGCGTCTAAGATGATAGACGATGTCCTTAAGGATACCGGTATCACGGCAACCTGCGGCATTGGTACCAATCTGTATCTGTGCAAGATAGCCATGGATATTATGGCAAAGCATGCCAAGCCTGATGAGCGAGGAGTGCGTATAGCAGAGCTTAATGAAAATAGCTATAGGCGAAAGCTATGGGACCATAGGCCGATTACCGATTTCTGGAGAGTGGGAGCAGGTTATGCCAAAAAGCTCGAGGCAGCCGGCATGTATACAATGGGAGATGTGGCCAGGTGCTCAACAGGCGGTTCGAATGATTTTTACAATGAGGAAAAGCTGTATAAGATGTTTGGCATCAATGCAGAGCTTCTTATAGACCATGCATGGGGGTATGAGCCTGTTACAATAGCTGATATCAAGGCATACAGACCGCAGATCAACAGCATCAGTTCAGGGCAGGTGCTTCAGGAGCCGTATGATTATGAGAAGACAAAGCTTATTGTGCGTGAGATGACGGACCTTCTTGTGCTTGATCTGGTAGATAAGAGGCTGGTTACAGACCAGATAGTACTCACTATAGGGTATGATATTGCAAATCTGTCTAATAAGGCTGATAGCTGTTTGGGCAATAATTATGACCACGCAGTAAATAATAAAGGCAGAGACAGTATTGGCGGTAAAAAAGGTACACACAGAGATTATACAGGTGAGATTACCATAGACCGATACGGCAGAAAGGTTCCAAAGCATGCACATGGTACAGCAAATTTAGGGCGTTATACGTCATCCACGCGCATCATCATGGATGCTGTGATGGAGCTTTATGACCGTATCATAGATCCTTCTCTTCTGACACGAAGGATTACTGTGGTGGCAAACAGGGTCTGTGATGAGAGCAAGGCGCAGGAAAGTGAGCAGTTTGAGCAGCTTGATTTATTTACAGATTATCAGGAGAGGGCTAAGGAAAAGCAGAAAGAGGATGAGGCGCTTTCCAAGGAGAGAAAGCTTCAGGAGGCTATGATTTCCGTCAAGAAGAAATATGGAAAGAATGCCATGCTAAAGGGAATGAATCTTGAGGAGGGTGCCACAACTATTTCAAGGAACAATCAGATTGGCGGACACAAGGCATAGCAGCAACCGCTGTGGTTCTTAATAGGATTTTTCTTAGTGGTTTAAAATGGTTACGAAAAAGTATATAAGGAGCATGGCATGGGAAAATATGATGATATTATAGATTTACCACATCATGTGTCAAAGGTACATCCGCAGATGTCTATATGGGACCGCTCAGCACAGTTTGCACCTTTTGCGGCACTTACAGGTCATGAGGAGGCTATTGCAGAGACAGCGAGGCTAACAAACGAGTGGCATGAGCCTGATGAGGACAAAAAAAGAGAGCTTGATGAGAAAATGAATGAGCTCATGATGCTTTATAGAAAGCGTAATTTCAATTCAGACAGTTTATATGACGAAAATGTCATAAATACCATGTCAGAGAATTATTTTGAGGTGACATATTTTGTGCCGGATGAGCACAAGGAGGGTGGCAGCTATGAGCATGTGACAGGGTATCTTAAAAAGCTTGATAGCATAGGGCACCTGATGATAGTTGTGGATGATAATGGTGCAGAGACGATAATTGATACCAGAAGAATATATGATATCAATTTGAGATGATTTTGTCAGGAATGCATTACTTGTAAATATAGTATAGAAAGCAGGAAATTATAAAGATGGACAAGCAGATAGAAAGAGCCGGTGATGACAATAAAAATAATATTGGTGTGTTATATGGCATCGGTGTAGGTCCGGGAGATCCCGAGCTTATGACTTTAAAGGCTATTAATACAATAAAAGCATGTGATATAATTGCAATCCCTGCAGTTTCAAAAGAGGAATGCTATGCGTACAGCATAGTGCAGGCAGTTTTACCGGAGATAGAGAAAAAACATATTATGTGCACTCCGTTTCCCATGATAAAGGACAAGGAAAAGCTTACTATATCACATAATAAGATATACTGTGACATAGTAAGTGAGCTTGAAGCAGGCAAAAATGTGGCAATGCTTACAATCGGGGATCCAAGCGTGTATTCGACATATATGTATATCCATAAGCGTGTCATTCAGGCAGGCTTTACGGCTGTGATGATAAGCGGTGTGCCGTCATTTTGTGCTGCGGCAGCGCGGCTTGGAGTTTCGCTTGGTGAGATGAGGGATGAGATACACATCATACCGGCTTCGTATGATGTGAGGGCTACCGTGGGCTACGGTGGCACCTGTGTATACATGAAATCGGGAAAGAAGCTTGCAGAGCTGATAGAGGTGCTTCGCACAGCGGCCAATGGCGGGACAGATACAGACGAAGAAGCTGACATGACAGTGTATGGTGTGACCAATTGTGGCATGGAGTCGGAGCGTGTATACAGGGGGCTGGATGAGCTTACCGAGGCAAAAGGATATCTGACAATAGTTATAGTGAAATATAGCTAAAATGAGAGTTTACTTTTTGTGCATAATTGCTATAATAGTATGGTAAACAGAATATTTACATATATTTGAATAAAGAAAAGAGCTGAAATATCAGATGAGTATAGTAGATAGATTTGGAGAAAAAGTAGGCGAGACAGCAGAAAAAGATCCTGTCAGGGCAAGGAAGCTTTTACTTGCAGGATATAGATTACAGGAAAAGAGATTAGCATTATTTCCGGACAGAAAGCTTCCAATGTCAGGGCAATATGTGGCAAAGGTTGTCATGAATAATATTATACAGGCACTTGCAAAGCCTGAAAATGCCGCTATGGTCAGTATTTTTGTACCGGGTGAGCTTTTGACGGCGGCAGGTCTCACACCATATTCGGTTGAGGCATTATCGTGCTTTATTGCAGGAACTAAATGTGAGCAGGCCTTTCTAAGGCAGACTGAGAAGGAAGGCTTTCCGGAGACTATGTGCTCGTATCACAGAGTTTTTCTGGGCGCAGCCTTAAATGGCATAGTGCCGAAGCCAAAGTGCATGGTGTATACAAACCTGGCATGCGATGGCAATATGATGACATTTCCGTATCTAAAGGAGCGTTATGAAATACCAAGCTTTTATATAGATGTTCCATATGAGAAGAATTATGACTCTGTTATGTATGTGGCAAAGCAGCTTAGAGAGCTTAAGAATTTCTTACAGGATGTCACAGGCAGAGAAATCACAGAGGAGTCTGTGAAAAAGGCTGTGGACAAGAGCAAAATTGCATCAAATAATTATTACAGGCAGCTTCACCTGAGAAAAGGACATGATATTGCATCAACTCTCACCAATGAGCTGTATGCTCTTTTCATGTGTCATCTGCTTGCAGGAACTGATGAATCAGTCAGATATACACAGCTTCTTATGGATGATGTGAGACGTGCACCGGCAGGAGATGGCTTTCATGTACTTTGGATGCACACCATGCCGTTTTTGCAGGATGCAGTGAAGGATGTGTTCAATTACAGTGACACAATCCATATCAGCGCAAGCGATTTTATAGCGGATGGATTCAGAAGCATGGAGTCGGATGACCCATACGAGGCACTTGCCGAAAAAATGGTTTACTGCATTTATAATGGCAGCGTGAACCAGAGAATAGAGGAGGCAAAGGAGCTTGCCGACACAGTTGGAGCAGACGGTGCAGTGCTTTTTGTGCACTGGGGCTGTAAGAATACAATCGGTGCATCAAGCCTTATAAAGCGCTCACTCGAGAGGGAAGGACTTCCAACTATGGTTTTAGACGGAGACGGCTGCAACCCGGCAAATGCCAGTGATGGACAGATTTCCACAAGGCTTCAGGCATTTGTGGAGATGCTTACAGAGCAGGAACGTAATTAGAAATAATACACCGGTTATTGCGTGCGGTGTGTGGATATTTACTATAAATCAATTTCAGAAAGTGGAAAACAGATGATAAATTATGTTTGTAAATATGCTCCGGTAGAGCTGTTTAAGGGCTTTGGACAGGAATGTGCTGTGCTTGAGGAGATGCCGGAGAATTTTGATAAATCAGATAAGATAGCTCATGCGAATCTCTGCGGATTCGGCAAATCAGTCATACAGGCTGTGCTCGAGGGCAAGGTAGAGGAGCTTGTGCTCGTGAACTGCTGTGATTCAATGCGCAGAGTCTATGATATCATAGAGAATACAAAGAAATGCAAATTCCTGTATATGCTTGATCTGCCTCATGAGGATAACGAGTGTGAGAACATAAAATTTGCACAGTCAATTCTTCGTTTGAAGAATGCGTATGAGAGATATTCGCACAGGACATTCGACAGGGAGCTTTTTATAAAGTCGTTTGCAAAACCTGAATCTGAGCGTAAGCCATACATAGGTCTTATGGGCGTACATGTGAGCAGTATTCTTGAGAAGACAATACGTGAAAATATGCAGATGGATGTGGAAAATATGACATGCACATCCGGCAGAAATCTCATTATTTTACAGAAGGATCTTAGAAATATGGATGATGAGACTCTCTTTGTAGCATATGCAGAGAGTCTGCTCGGACAGATGCCATGTGCCAGAATGAACAATAATACAAGAAGAAACCAGCTCTTTTTAGACCCAAGTCTTAAGGGCATCATATATCACACGATAAAGTTCTGCGATTACTATGGTTTTGAGTATGCAAGCATAAAGAATAATATTAAGGTGCCTCTTTTAAAGCTTGAGACGGATTTTACAAGCCAGAGTGCCGGGCAGCTTCTTACAAGAATACAGGCATTTGCAGAGACAATAGAGGGCTCAGATGATATGGACCCTACAAAAGGCATAAGCGAGGAGGCAAGAAGAAGGATGGAATCAGGAGTCTACTATGTAGCAGGAATTGACAGCGGCTCAACAAGCACAGATGTGGTGATACTGGATCAGGACGGAAAAATTAAATCGACAATGATTATTCCGACAGGTGGCGGTGCTATGATGAGCGCCGAAAAGAGTCTGGAGAAGGCTGTAGAAAAGGCCGGTATATCAAAGGATGATATTGTAAGGATTGTAACAACAGGATATGGACGTGCATATATCAACAGCGGTGATGACAGTATCACAGAGATTACATGCCATGCAAAAGGCGCGCATTATCTGAACCACAACGTGCGCACAGTTATTGACATAGGTGGACAGGATATAAAGGCAATCAGTATAGATGAAAATGGTGCGGTCAAAAATTTCCTGATGAACGATAAATGTGCGGCAGGAACCGGACGTTTTCTGGAGATGATGGCAAGGACACTCGGACTTTCACTTGAGGAGATGAGCACCATGGGACTTGATTGGAAGGAAAACATTGTGATTTCAAGCATGTGTACAGTTTTTGCAGAGTCTGAGGTAGTATCGCTGGTGGCACAGAACAAGGCTGTTTCTGATATTATCCACGGACTAAACATGTCTGTAGCTTCAAAGGTAGGCGCACTTGCAGCAAGGCTTGGGCAGGATAATCCGGGAGAGTATATGATGACCGGCGGAGTGGCAAAGAACAAAGGCATCACAAATGCACTTGAAGAAAAGCTCAGCGCAAAGCTGTATATTTGCGATGAGGCACAGCTTTGCGGAGCGCTTGGTGCAGCACTTTTTGCATATGAGAAGTGCAGGGAGGCTTAATAGAGGGACTATAGCAAACCACCAGTTGAACTGGTGGTTGCTGACTTTATTCCATGATTTTCCCATCAATACTTATTGTTACAACCTGCCATGGTATGAATTTTCCACTAGCTTGAAGAGCTTTTTTGGCCGCAATCTCCAGGCCGCCACAGCAAGGGACTTCCATTCGGACAATAGTTACACTTTGAATGTTGTTATTTTGAATAATAGCAGTCAGCTTTTCACTATAATCCACCTGATCTAATTTAGGACAACCAATTAAAGTTACCTTGTTTCGAATAAAATCCTGATGAAAGGCGGCATAAGCGTAAGCAGTACAATCAGCTGCGATTAAAAGCTTTGAGCCGTTAAAATATGGTGCATTAACAGGAGCCAGTTTAATCTGTACCGGCCAGTTTTGAAGCTTTGATCCTGAATCTGCGGCTGAAGTGGCTTTTACAGGCTCAGATGTTTCAGTTCGTCTGATCTGCATGATTTTAGATCCAGGACAGCCGGAGTGAGAGGATATTGCCCGGTTTTTGGCAGCTATTTTCTTCTGAGCTTCTTTTACGGCTTCTTCATCATATGCAGGTGCTTCTCTCTCCTCAAATGAGATGGCTCCGGTAGGGCATTCAGGGAGACAATCTCCCAGTCCGTCGCAGAAATGTTCTCTCACCAATTCTGCTTTTCCGTCAATGATATCAATGGCGCCTTCGTGGCAGGCAGATGCACAGGCACCACAGCCGTTACATTTTCTTTATCAATCTTTATAATCTTTCTTATCATTTTTAACCTCCGTCAATAGTATTTAGCGTTTGTTTATGCTAGAATTATAGTATTATAAATACAACTAGTATGTTTGATTTCCAACAGGGAGGAACTATTTTGCAAAAATATTTATCAATCCTAAGAAACAGTCCATTTTTTTAAAGGTCTAACTGATAACGAGATATTATCCATATTGCATTGTGTAAACGCAACAACAATTTCTAAAAAGCGAGATTCTTATATTTTTCAGAGCAGGTGATATTACCGAAGTAATGGGGATTGTGGTGTCCGGCTGCGTCCTCATTATTCAAGAAGACATCTGGGGACATCGAAATATTTTGTCAAAATGTCACGCAGGAGATTTTTTTGGTGAGCCGTATGCAGCAAGCCAGAGAGCTGTCTTAAATATCAGTGTGGTAGCAGATGAGGATTGTGAGATTATTCTATTAAATGTCAAAAGACTTCTGATTACCTGTCCAACTGCATGTGAGCATCATCAGAAGCTGATCCGTAATCTGGTCAGTGTCCTGGCAAATAAGATACTGATTCTGAACGATAAGATCACACATGTTGGGAAGCGAACGACGAGAGATAAACTATTATCATATCTGTCGGCAGAATCTATCAGACATTCGTCGTTATCTTTTGATATTCCCTTTGATAGGCAGCAGCTAGCAGATTATCTTTGTATTGATCGTGCAGCAATGTCTACAGAGATATCAAAGTTACAAAAAGAGGGCTTTATAAAAACAAATCGAAATCATTTTGAATTGCAATTGAGTATAATCAAAAAGAAGAACTATACAATTTAGGCAATGGTTGCATTGTTCGGAACGATAGGAAATAGCAATACAAGTTGTAGGCAGGTGGCTACCCAGTAGCAGATGGACCGATTTTGAAAAACTCTGTATCAATTTTCTTTACAGTGTTCATAGATTTATGGTATAATCAGTTTAAGCGCTTGAATAAAGGAGATTATCCGGGAAGAAAATGAGAAGGCGCAGACGGAATGATTCTGTAATTCCGTCACTTCATGGGAGATAAATGTTATAGTGAATTTATAGTGAATAGAGAAACGCGATAGCGTAGTAAGCAATAATTTCAGATGATCAAGGTTTGATCAGAGAGGAGAAGAATATGAACAACTATTGTATGATCCAGAACTCTAAAACGTTTGCATTTTCCGCAGAGAATCCAACCGGTGTACGCGCAGGTGGTTCCCAGGGCGGTGATTGCACCAAGCTTCGTCCAACCGTGACGATTCATGCAGGGGAGACCGTAACTCTGGTAGATGCTGCAGGACCGGGTGTAATCCAGCATATGTGGTTCACCGGATATGTTGGGCACCATTTTATCATCCGTATGTATTGGGATGATCAGGAATATCCGTCTGTGGAAGCTCCGCTCTCTGCATTCTTCGGATGTGCCTATGATGAAAATTTCGTGGACAGGGATGGCAAATATCCGGTGTTGAATTCTGCCATGATGCTGGTAGCTCCTGGTCGCGGCTATAACAGCTATTTTGAGATGCCGTTCCATAAGAGAGCTCGGATCACGATGGAAAACCGTGGTGACAAGGATGAAGAGCTCTTTTATATTATCACCGGAGCTTATCAGGAGATTCCGGCGGAGGCTGGTTATTTCCATGCCACCTATCGACAGGAGCACCCGGTTCAGAAGGGTCGTACCTATACAATCGTTGACGGAATCGAAGGCAGGGGACAATTTGTTGGTGTGACTCTGGCAACTGGTATGAATGGCAACAATACATGTTGGGTAGAAGGCGAAGCCCGCATGTATCTGGACGATGATCCGTATCCGTCTATCCACTATACCGGAACTGAAGACTACTTCGGCGGTTCCTATGGATTTGGAAATGACATCATCATCAAGAGCTATCAGACCTTCAGCGGCTTATATACCGGCATGTATGCAATCTATGGAGACAACCGGGAATTCTATAACGGACAGCAGAGATTCCTGCTGTATCATTTCCATATTGCAGACCCGATCCGTTTTGAGAATAAGTTTCGTATGACACTCGACAACATGGGCTGGACCGGACCGCGTTACGATGATTACACCAGTGTTGCTTATTGGTATCAGACCCTGCCGTCCGCACCGCTGATGCCACTGCCGACAGATGCAGAGATGTGTATGAGATAATAGAACCAGATTGGAGATGTCAGATAGAATGGTTTTAACCTTGCGATACGTCGCATCGGTTATATCGGACTGACATCAGAGATTTGCCAGAAAGGATAGAGGTATTATGTTACTGGAAGAGAAGTTTTTGGAATTTCATCGTTATGCCAGTAGCCACAATCTGCCGCTGGAAGCTATCAGTGTCGGAGATGAGAACAAGGTACTCTGTGAGATGCACTACGCAGCAAATGCACCGAGAAATATTTATTCACATACCAAGAGTTTTACGGTAACAGCAGTTGGACTCGCAATAGAAGAGGGAAAACTAAGCCTGGAAGATCATGTGGCGGAAGTGTTTAAAGATAAACTTCCTTCAAATCCGGATCCAAATCTGGAGAAGATTCAGTTGAAACATCTGCTCTGCATGTCCAGTGGCTTTGGTAAGGCACTTCTGATGAATGAGGACAGACGTCCGGGTGTCGGCGCACCGGATTATGAGAAATATATGATGGCGCAGCCGGTTCCTGTGGAGCCAGGCAGTGCATTCTGCTATTCCTCTGCCGACAGTATTCTGGCTGCTCATATGGTAGAACGGGCCGTTGGCAAGCGGATGGGAGAGTATCTGTATGAGAAAGTATTCCAGCCCCTTGATATGGGATGGCCGCTCTGGGAGCATGATCCACAGGGACATCCGAATGGCGGCGGAGGTATGTATCTGACTTGTACTGAGATGATGAAACTGGGACAGCTCTATCTGGCTGAGGGTAACTGGAAGGGAGAGCAGATTGTCAGCAGGGACTGGGTGCAGGAGGTGTCCACCCCGAAATTTACCTTCGAGCCATCTGCAGATCTCTGGCATGTAGGATATGGCTATCAGTTCTGGATCAGTCCATATCCAGGATCCTATCGTGCTGATGGCGCATTCGGACAGATTACAACGATTCTCCCAGAGAAGGGATTGGTTGTTTCCATCCAATGTCCGGAGCGAGGTAATTTCGATCAGGTGAAACGTGCGCTGCATGAACATTTTCTGATGGAATTGTAAGAATAGACTTGCAACAATATGCTATAATTTCGCAAGGAGGACCATTAAGTCCACTGCTTAGTAATGTGATGCTAAATGAATTAGATAAAGAACTGGAGCGCAGAGGACACAGATTTGTCCGATATGCAGATGATTGCATGATATTGTGTAAGAGCAA
>ENA-OQDL01000458-OQDL01000458.1-human-gut-metagenome-genome-assembly--contig:-NODE-458-length-26274-cov-3.420125_pt1 | contig 26274 bp, 32 predicted proteins | sample MGYA00242782_ERZ504609 | MGnify/ENA primary metagenome ERZ504609 (study PRJEB26092, sample SAMD00036320) | human gut metagenome | host: Homo sapiens | study: EMG produced TPA metagenomics assembly of... | reverse complement strand
GGAAAAATGCAGGGGGAAAAGGCATCGCTTCTTGCATCCAATATCGCAGAGACGAAGAAGTTCAATATTGAGACCCCGGATGTGGTGATCAAAGTCAACCCGGAGCGGATGGATCTGGTAGAGACCAGAATGATCGACGGAAGGCAATGTCTGGTGATTCCGGTGGATGATCATATTGAAGTGAATGGACTCAATGTCAGAACGATGAAAATAAAGACAGAGTGAGAAGCGAAAAGCCGAGAGACTGGTTAGGATATCCGTTCGGGAGTATTTCCTGCATGAGAAGAAATACTCCTGAACGGGATTTTTTCTTTGAAGTATTTGAAATCGTATCTGAACGGGATTTCTATGCGTTCTGAGTTTATAGGATGGTATACTGCATCAGTTCATAATGCAGCGTACATCCTTCAACGATTTCTGCAGGGAGCAATGCCCTGGCAACAAGTTTCAATTCTTCATCCGGCAGATCAGTTCGTCTTAAATGAGCATAATCTCCGTCAATCTGCTCAACAATGTAATCGCATACCAGCATTTTGAAATCTCCTTTCTTTCATTCGCTCGCTAACGCTCATTATATCATGATCGGCATCGATGATGCCTGGAGCTGCTTTGCAGCGATCATGATCGTCATTCGCCACTCGCACTGAAAAAGCAATGCTTTCTCCTGATCGTTAACGCTCATTATATCATACAGAAAAAAGAAATGGCAAATTACTTATTATAAGCAGATTTACGAGGAAGAAGGGCTTCAGGGATTGCTGGAGCAGTTGTGATGTGATAAAAACAGAGTGAGTATATAGTTCTGGTTTATAAGCCGGTGACCTGGAGGAAGAGGTGACTGGTTTTTCTCTTAAAAAATCCTCCTGTTTTTTCGTGAAATCTTACAAAAATCAATTCCCGTCTTTGTGTAAAATTCCAAAAATTGAAAACGATACCAAAAATAGCTTTGACAAATCGAAAATCAGGGTGTATTGTGTAATCACAACAAAGAAATACAGTAGCAACAACAAGGAGATGATAAATTGGCAACGATATCAGATGTGGCAAAGCTTTCAGGATTATCAGTCTCTACCGTATCAAGAGTTATCAATAATAAGCCTCATGTATCAGAAGCAAAAAGACAGCGGGTACAGGAGGCGATGGATGCACTGGGATACAGTCCCCTGCAGGCAGCAAGACAGATGAGAGGTTCCGGTTCAGGAAATGTGGCTGTGGTTGTTCCGACGATCACGAATAACTTTTTTGCTCATCTGGTTGATTCAATCGAAAGAACATGTAGCAAATATGCATACAGGACGTTGATCATCCAGACTTACGGAGAACGGGCAGGAGAGGAAGAAGCATTGAATCTGCTTCGTATGCAGCACGCAGACGGTGCAATCCTCTGTGCGATTGAGAACCAGTGGGAACTGATCAGGAAGTTTACCCAGTATGGCAGGCTGGTTGCATGTAATGAGTACAATGAAGACCATGAGATCTCAATGATCTGTGGAAGACAATATGAGGGATTTCAAAAAGCAACCGAGTATCTTTTAGGTAAAGGACATCAGAGAATCGCTTACTGTACAGGAGCAAAAGCGTTGGTTTTACAGCCAAAGGGACTGAATATCGACAGTGACCGCTACAGAGGTTTTATTGAGACATTAAGCAAGGCGGGGAAAAAGTGCTGACCCGGATCAGATGTTTACGAGAATACATACGATGGAAGATGGAAAGAGAGTGATGAAAAAGATCTTAAATCTCTCTTTGCAGGAAAGACCGGATGCAGTCATTGCAGGAAGTGATGAAGTGGCAGCCGGAATGGTGATCGAGGACTTGCAAATGGAATCCGGATCCCGGAAGATATTGCAATTCTGGGAGTGGATGACCAGCCGCTGGCATCCTGCATACAGATTCCTCTGACGACGATCCGTCAGCCGATTGCTCAGGAAGGCGAGTATGCGGCAAAAGAAATGATCCGTCAGCTCAGGGACGGAGCGGAAGATACGATCCGCAAAGAACTGGATCTTGAATTAGTGATCCGGCAGTCAGCCTGAGGGCAGCAGTAATTTAGTAAATAACCAGTACGAAATCCAGTGCTGGTTTTTAAAAGAAACAAATTGGTAACGATACCAAAAAGCGGAAATCAAGGAGGAAAAGAAAATGGTAGTATTAGCAAGAGTTGATCAGAGACTGATTCATGGGTTGATCGTAAACCAGTGGGCACCACATCTTCAGGTAAAAAGATTTATGGTGGTAGATGATGTGCTTTGCAATAACGAAGAGATCAAGGCAAGTATGAGAATGGCAAAGCCGGCAGGAACAGGAGTGTCTGTCATCAGCACAGAGACAGCAATCACCAATTTTAAAGCCGGTAAATATGACGGACAGAGAGTGTTCGTTCTTGTAAAAGAGCCGGAGACACTGATCCGTCTGATGGAAGGCGGCGTCGAGATCCCGAAAGTAGATCTTGGAATTATTTTCAATGAGAATGGAAGAACACCGGTCACAAAATTTATTGCACTGAATGAGAAAGAAAAAGCAGATCTTGAAATCATCAGAAGCAAGGGTGTTCCGATCGTGATCCAGTATGTTCCGACTGATGCAGAAGAGGCATACTGATTCAGAAAAATATATTGATTCAGAAAAAGAAAAGATCAGTGTCAGATAAGTAAAAAATTGAGAGGTGACAGATATGCATATCATACAGGATATATTAATCGTTCTTTTGGCAGGGTACATGACGATCGACCAGAATGGTCCGGTTGTTATGTCCTGGTTCTCCGTAATCGTTGGTACAATTTCAGGTCTGATCATGGGAGACTTAAATACAGGTCTTATGATCGGAGGTACATTCCAGTTGATGTCGCTTGGTGTGGCAGCACTTGGAGGAGCTTCTGCCCCAAACTACGGACTTGCAACAATTATCGGTACATTTATCGCAGTCCGCACAGGAACGGGAATTGATGCGGCTGTAGGTGTTGGACTTCCGGTTGGACTTCTTGCGATCCAGTTAGAAGTTGTAGTGCGTATTGTAAATAACTTTGTAGCACATAAGATGCAGAGTGATAATAATGAAGGAAAATGGAAAAACATGAACCGGATCGCATGGGTCGGACCGCTGCTCTGTTCCCTTCAGACAATCATTCCAACAGTGATCGTTGTATGCTTTGGTGCAAATGTAGTGAATTTTATCCTGGATGTGATCCCACAGTGGGTGACAGACGGGCTTTCCATTGCAGCAGGAATGCTTCCTGTAGTCGGTATCGGAATGTTGATGCGTTATATGCCGGTTAAGAAATTCCTTCCATTTATTCTGATCGGATTTATACTTTCAGCTTATCTGTCCATGCCGGTACTCGGAATTGCGATTGTCGGATTTGCCGCAGCATTCTGGTATTTTACGACAGAAATGAAAAAAAGCCGCAGAGGCAGAGAAAGCAGTAGCTGTTACAACAGTGGATGAGATGGGAGATGATTTTGATGAGTAAGATGGAAAATAATACAGTAAATAAAGCAGGCAGCACAGGTGTTGAGCTGAACCTGAATGATGGAACGCAGCGTTATCAGGTAACAAAAAAAGATCTGAAAAGACAGCCGACAGATATAACTTTATGGCATGTAACATTTTCAATTACGAATCCCAGATGGGTCCGGCTGTAGCATGGGCAATGGCACCGGTACTTCGTAAGATCTATAAAAAAGATGAAGAATACAAAGAGGCACTGAACAACCATTTTAATTATTTCAATTCCACAACAGTCATGTCCAGTATGATCCTGGGTGCGACACTGGCGATCGAAGAGAAGGACGGCATCGAGGCGAAAGAGACAGTACAGTCGTTAAAGACCAGTCTGATGGGACCGTTTGCCGGAGTTGGTGATACGCTGGTATGGGTTCTCTGGCCGACGATCATGGGATCTATTTCAGGATATATGGCACAGCAGGGAAATCCGCTGGGTGCGATCATCTGGTTTATTGCAAACATCATTTTCTGGTTTGTAAAGAGAAAAATGTTTGAAGTGGGATATACTTCAGGAACAAAGCTGATCACAAACCTTGGAAAAAGCCTTACGACATTTACAGAAGCCGCTTCTATCATGGGACTGAGTGTTGTCGGTGCATTGATCGCTTCTTCTGTAAAAATGACAACAGCATTAAATTTTAAAGTCGGGGAAGTTTCACTGGCACTTCAGACTGATGTACTTGACAGGATCATGCCATCCCTGCTTCCGGTACTTCTGACAGCACTTGTCTACAAGCTGCTCGGAAATAAGAAGTGGACAGCAACGAAACTGATCCTTCTGATTATTGTTATTGCACTGGTATGCTCTTTCTTTGGAATCCTCACAGTATAGCGGAAAGGAAATAATATCTATGAAAAGAATTTTAGTTACAGCATCTCATCATAAGATGGCAGATGGATTAAAGGACACTCTGAATTTTGTTTCAGGCGGAGTGCAGGAGACGATTGCACTCTCTGCCTATCTGGATAACCAGCCGGTGGAAGAGGCAGTCGATGAACTGATGAAAGGATTTGCAGAGGAAGATGAAGTGATCGTTCTGACAGACCTGACTTCAGGAAGTGTGAACCAGCAGTTTTTCCGTTATCGCAACAGACCGCATACGCACATTGTGAGTGGTATGAACCTTCCACTTGCATTTCAGGTAGCCATGGAGCCGCAGGGAGAATATATCACGGTGGAACGGATGCGTGAGATGGTGGAAGAAGCAAAGAATGAAATAAAATATGTCAATGATATAGCAGACGATGGAGATGACGAGGATGAGTAATAAAACGGCATGGTGGAAAAAGAGTGTAGTATATCAGGTATATCCGAAAAGCTTTTGTGATTCAAATGGAGACGGGATCGGGGATCTGAATGGAATCCGCAAAAAAATTCCTTATCTTGCAAAGCTGGGTGTGGATGTTCTCTGGTTGAATCCGATCTACGCGTCTCCGCAGGTGGATAACGGGTATGATATTTCCAATTACAGAGAGATCGAGCCGACATTTGGTACCATGGAAGATTTTGAAAATCTGCTTGCAGAAGCACATGAGGCAGGTCTGAAGATCATTCTTGACCTGGTTGTAAATCATACCTCTGACCAGCATCCATGGTTTCAGGAATCAAGAAAAAGTAAGGACAATCCTTACAGCGACTACTATATATGGAAAGACGAAGTAATCAATAACTGGGGATCCAGTTTCGGCGGATCTACCTGGGAGTATGCAGAGGAGCGTGCCCAGTATTATCTGCACTGCTTTGCAAAAGAGCAGCCGGATCTGAACTGGGAAAATCCGAAAGTGCGGCAGGAAGTATATGATATCCTGCGGTTCTGGCTGGATAAAGGAATCGATGGATTCCGGATGGATGTAATTTCGCTTCTTTCGAAAGATCAGAATTTTCCGGACGGGCCGGTGATTCAGAATAAAGCTTACGGAAGTTATTATGCCGGATGTGCAAATGGACCGAGAGTACATGAATTTCTCCAGGAGATGAACCGGGAAGTATTGAGTAAATACGATATTATGACCGTAGGAGAGACACCGCATACCAATGCAGATGAGGCGGCTCTTTATACAGATGAATCAAGAAAAGAACTGAACATGGTCTTTCATTTTGACCATATGCATCTGGATTATGATGAGAATGGAAAATATGCAACAAACCGTGTGCCTCTTGTGGCACTGAAAAAAGTCATGACGCAGTGGCAGGATAAGATGCATGAGTGCAATGGCTGGAACAGTCTGTACTGGTGCAATCACGATCAGGCGAGAGCTGTGACACGCTTTGGAAACGATTCAGAAGAATACAGAGAAATCTCGGCAAAAATGCTTGGAACATGTCTTCATATGATGCAGGGAACTCCTTACATTTATGAAGGGGAAGAGCTTGGAATGACCAATGCAGATTTTACGAAGCTCGAGGAGTACAAAGACGTAGAATGCACTGGATATCTTTAAAGATTTTACAGAAAGAAAGGATTTTCAAAAGAAGATACCCTCCATTTACTTCATTTGAAGTCCAGAGACAACGCCAGAACTCCGATGCAGTGGGATGCTTCCGAAAATGCCGGATTCTCTGAAGCACAGCCATGGATTCGTGTCAATGCTAATTATAAAAAGATCAATGCAGAAAATGCTCTGGCAGACAGTGACTCTGTTTTCTATTACTATCAGAAGCTGATTGCCCTGCGTCATGAACTTCCGATTATTACGGATGGAGTTTATGAACTGCTGGATGCAGAGAATGAAAAGATTTATGCTTACCTGAGAAAAGGAGAGAAAGAAAGTCTGATTGTTCTTTGCAATTTCACGGATGAGACAGTGGAATACGAGGTGGATGAGTCTGTAAAAGCAGAGAGAAGTAAGCTTGTAATTTCCAATTATAAAGATGCTCCTGAAAAGTTTGCATCAAAGATCACAATGAAGCCTTATGGGGCTTATGTATACTATACAAAATGAGGTAAGAAAAATGGTGTAATCCCGATTATGGGGTTACATCTTTTTTTGCAAGGATTTTTTGCAGTTATACCTGATTTGCAAATAAATCCGTTTCGAGGCTGAGTAAGTTGCTGATTTCCAAAGCTATGTCGTTTAAATTGCAATCAAGTTCTCCCAAAAACCATTGATTAAGTGGTGATCTTTTTATAGATTGCTTCAGCCAGAAGCCGATGCCCCAGAGCATCCAGATGCTGACGGTCGGTTTCACTGGCATTGGCAACAGAGGCAGCATCGAGAAAATCAGCGTGATACCGGACAGCAATTTTTTATATTCAGTGGCAAGGTTCTGAGAGACAAGCTCAGAACCTTTATTAAATTCCGGGTCAAATCCAGGATCGCCGACACCCGGAGCAAGGAGGATCGGTGAGATCACGAAAAGACGAAAAGGGTGGGAAGAACTTTTCTGAGCTTTGGTGATGACCTGTTCCAGTCCCTTGGCAATCGTGCCGGCAGAGGCATTGTAACGGGTCTTGCAGTCATTGGTTCCGAGCATCAGGATGAGCAGATTCACAGGGGCATGGCTTTCCAGGAGAATACCGATCGTATCCAGTCCACGGCGGCCTTCCCGCAATTCATCGGAAAAGACGGTAGTTCTTCCACAGAGACCTTCTTCAATAATACGGTCATTGGTTCCAAGCTTTTTCTGAAGCAGACCGGTCCAACGGGTATCTGCATCAAAGCGTCCTGATCCGTCAGGGCGATATCCATAAGTATTTGAATCTCCAAAACATAAAATATTCATAACGTCAACTCCTTTATAAACATACTAATCATATATGAATAGTATATTAAAACGAAGAAAGAGAAATGTCAAGTGTCATATATGAGAACTTTCAGAGATCCAGTTGCTTCAGTGCCAGTGCAATTCCATCCTGATCATTGTCTGCTGTGATAAAAAAGGACTCTTGGGTCTGAGGGATCTTTTACAATCCAGTCAGATCGGGTATAAAGATTCCATGTCAGGTCAAAATCCTGTGATTCAATATATTGAATCACAGAAGCCGCGTCCTTTGCTGTGAAGCCTTTTTCATAAAGAACAGAACGGTTTTCGTCCAGGATCAGTCCTCCTGAGAAGGCTATGATGGAACAGGTAAGTCCATAGTTACTTATGATCAGTTCAATGGCAGCAGGATAACGTGCAGAGGCGAGGACAAAAAGAAGTTCCGTTGTTGCAGGTATGGGGTATTTGCAAAAGCCGTCTGTAGTGGTAAAATAAAGATTAAGGCTGAAAATAAAGATGGAGTGTAGAGAATGATAAAAAAGATCAGAGCGGGGGTGCTGCTCCTGTTCTTTCTGCTGCTTTCTTTCGAGGCCTGTAAAGCAGGTGATGCGGAAAAAGAAGCAGGCACAAAAGGCTGGAAAGAAGCTGCGGATGCCGCAGAGAATGAAGAGCAGGTGAAAAAGTCCTCATCCGATACGACCTGTTATACTTTTGAGGATGTGGAAGGAAATTCTTATCAGGCAGAGCTGCTTGACGAAGTGGCAAAGAACCCGTATAATTTTAAGAATCTTGTGACGGACCCAGAAAGCGGATATAAAACTTATTCAGATACGAAGAAGCATATTTCTTCAAAGCTGGGGGTGGACGTTTCTGAATTTCAGGGCGAGGATACAGACTGGCAGCAGGTAAAGGAAAGTGGGATTGATTTTGTGATCGTACGGCTGGGATATCGTGCCTACGGAGAGAGTGGTGTTCTGGTACTGGATGATATGTTTGACCAAAATGTGCAGGGTGCATTGTCAGCCGGCCTGGAAGTAGGAGTTTATTTCTTTTCACAGGCAACAACTTTGTCCGAGACAGTGGAAGAGGCAGATTTTGTACTGGAGCATATCAGGCAGTATGACATCACAGCACCGGTTGTATTTGATACAGAAGAGATCAAAGGGGATGAGGCAAGAACCGATTCCAATACACGGGAAGATTTCACAAATTACTGTAAGGTATTTTGCGACAGTATCAAAGCAGAGGGGTACGATGCAATGATTTATGCCAATATGAAATGGATGGCATTTACGCTGAAGCTGGAAGAACTTGAAGGATATGATTTCTGGTATGCGGATTATCACGAAGAGCCACAGTGTCCGTATGCATTTAAAATGTGGCAGTACAGTGAGACGGGAGAAGTACCCGGGATCACAGGACATGTTGATTTAGATTTATGGTTTCAGGAGGAAAATTAAATGAAATGGAATAAATTCCGGTTGAAGACAACGACAGAAGCAGAAGATATCGTCAGCAGTATGCTGGCAGATCTTGGGATCGAAGGTGTGGAGATTGAAGATAAGATCCCGCTGACAGAATCAGATAAGGAGCAGATGTTCGTTGATATCCTTCCGGAGATCGAGCCGGATGACGGAGTGGCATATCTGAGTTTTTATCTGGAAGAAGAGGCAGACACAGAAGCTGTGCTGGCGAATGTAAAAAAGGAATTAGAAGAGATGTCTGCTTATGTGAACGTCGGTGAATGCACGATTGAAGAATCCGAGACGGAGGATGTGGACTGGGTCAATAACTGGAAGAAGTATTTTCATCAGTTCTATGTGGATGATATCCTCATCATCCCGTCCTGGGAGGATGTAAAGCCGTCCGATGAGGATAAAATGGTCATCCATATTGATCCGGGTACGGCATTTGGAACAGGAATGCATGAGACAACCCAGCTTTGTATCCGGCAGATCAGAAAGTACGTGACGGAGAAGACGAAGATTCTTGATGTAGGATGCGGAAGTGGTATTCTTGGAATGCTGGCACTGAAATTCGGGGCAGAACATTCCGTGGGAACGGATCTTGATCCATGTGCGATCGATGCAACCTATGAAAATATGGAGAATAACGGGATCTCCAGAGACAAGTACAAAGTCATGATCGGAAATATCATTGATGATAAAGCAGTGCAGGACAAGGTCGGTTATGAATGTTATGATATCGTGGCTGCCAATATCCTGGCACCGGTACTGGTAGAGCTGACCCCGGTGATCGTAAACCAGCTTAAACCGGGCGGAATTTATATTACAAGCGGAATTATTGATGATAAGGAAGAAACTGTAAAAGAGGCAGTGGCAAAGGCGGGACTGGAACTCATTGATGTGACCTATCAGGGCGAGTGGGTGTGTGTAACTGCAAGAAAAAGGAATTAAAAGAAATTAGTAAAAGGAGAATGGAATGCAGCATTTTTTTGCGGATCGGTCCTGGGTTCAGGGAGATAAGATCCGGTTGGAAGGATCCGATGTCAATCATATGAAGAATGTCCTCCGTATGAAAGAAGGCGAAGAGGTACAGGTCAGTGACGGGACTGGAAATGCTTACCTGTGTCAGATAGAGGGGTATGAAGGTGATCAGGCTGTGCTGAAGATCCGGGAGAAGACGGAGAAAGATACAGAACTTCCGTCAAAGATCTGGCTGTTCCAGGGACTTCCCAAAGGGGATAAGATGGAACTGATCGTTCAAAAGGCGGTAGAACTGGGAGTGTACGGCATTGTTCCATTTGCGGCAAAGCGTTCAGTTGTCCGGCTGGATGAGAAAAAGGCCGGGAAAAAGCAGATTCGCTGGCAGGCGATCGCAAAGGGAGCTGCGGAGCAGTCAGGCAGAGGTCTGATTCCTGAAGTGGAGACCGTGAAGACCTATGCCGAGGCACTGGAGTTCGCAAAAGAGTTGGATGTGATCCTTGTTCCATATGAACTGGAAGAAGGCATGAAGGCAACGATGAGCATAATCGAAGCGATCAGACCGGGACAGTCTGTCGGAATCTTCATTGGCCCGGAGGGCGGCTTTGAAGAGCAGGAGATCGGGCAGGCACGAAATGCAGGAGCCGTTCCGGTCACACTTGGAAGAAGGATACTGAGAACAGAAACTGCAGGAATTACGACACTTTCAATTTTGATGTATCATCTGGAGTGTGCAGAGGTTCAGTAGCATTCTCAGAGAAAAGAACATATTTTATATAGAAAGAGAAGAAAAGGAAAGGGAAAATGGAAGCTTATTTAGATAATTCTGCCACGACAATGGCATATCCTGAGGTGGGAGAGCTTGTATATAAAGTGATGTGCCGGGACTACGGCAATCCGTCATCCATGCACCGCAAGGGTGTGGATGCAGAGCATTATGTCAAAGGAGCAAAAGAATCTTTGGCAAAGCTTATGAAAGTAAATGTAAAAGAGATCTTTTTTACTTCAGGTGGAACGGAGAGCGATAATCTTGCACTGATCGGATGTGCAAGAGCAAATAGACGGGCAGGGAATCATCTGATCACTACGTCCATCGAGCATCCCGCCATTTTAAATACGATGCGGTATCTGGAAGAAGAGGAAGGCTTTCGTGTGACCTATCTGCCGGTAGACTGCTGCGGACGGGTCAAGCTGGATGCATTAAAAGAAGCGTTATGCCCGGAGACGATCCTGGTATCGATCATGTATGTGAATAATGAAGTGGGAACAGTTCAGCCGGTGGAAGAGGCAGCGTCGATCGTGAAAGATTATAATCCGTCGATCTTATTCCACTCAGATGCGGTACAGGGGTTTGGAAAATACCGGATCTATCCGAAACGTCAGAAAATTGACCTGCTCAGTGTCAGCGGACATAAGATCCATGGACCGAAGGGAACGGGATTTTTATATATTGGTGAGAAAGTGAAGATCAGGCCGATTCTGTTCGGTGGTGGCCAGCAGAGGGATATCCGTTCCGGTACAGAGAATGTACCTGGAATTGCAGGGCTTGGTCTTGCGGCTGAGCTTGCATACAAAGATTTTGATATCAAGACTGCCCTGATGAGAGAACTGAAAGAATACTTTATCAGTGAGATCGGTAAGATGGAAAATACTGTGATCCATGGAGTGGCGGATGAGGGAAGTGCTCCGCATATCATCAGCCTGGGTGTAGCCGGGGTACGGAGCGAGGTTCTGCTGCATACACTGGAGGACAAGGGAATCTATGTATCGTCCGGATCAGCATGTGCTTCAAACCATCCGGCAGTCAGCGGAGTATTAAAAGGAATTGGGGCAGCGAGGGAATACCTGGATGCAACCATCCGAATCAGTATGTCGGAGTTTACAACAAAGGAAGAGATTGATTATCTTTTGGAGACACTTTATAAGTGTGTTCCGATGCTGAGAAGATATACAAGACACTAAGTGTATAAGAAGAGAAGGAGAAGGCAGATGAAATTTCATTCATTTTTGATCAAATACGGAGAGATTGGAATCAAGGGAAAGAACCGTTATATTTTTGAAGATGCACTGGTGCGTCAGATCCGTTATGCCCTGCAGGGAGCAGACGGAGAATTTCTGGTTCATAAGTGCCATGGAAGAGTTTATGTGGACTGTGAGGGAGAATACGATTTTGAGGAAACGGTAGAAAGCCTGAAAAAGGTCTTTGGCATCGTGGGAATCTGTCCGGTTGTACGCGTTCCGGTGGCTGAACTGGAGCAGTTAAAGAAAGATGTTGTATCCTATGTGGATCAGGTCTATGAGGATAAGAACCTTACTTTCAAAGTGGAGGCAAGAAGAGCAAATAAGCGTTATCCGGTCAATTCTATGGAAATCAACTGTGCAGTGGGAGAAGCGGTACTGGAGGCATTCCCGGAGACAAAGGTAGATGTGCATGATCCGGATGTGAGACTGAATGTGGAAATCAGGGAAGAAGTTTATATCTATTCAAAGATTATTCCGGGACCAGGAGGGATGCCGATCGGTACAAATGGAAGTGCCATGCTGCTTCTGTCAGGAGGAATCGACAGTCCGGTTGCCGGCTATATGATTGCCAAGAGAGGCGTTGAGATCGAGGCAACTTATTTCCATGCACCACCGTATACGAGCGAGAGAGCGAAAGAAAAGGTAGTTGACCTTGCACGCCTGGTATCTGCCTATGCAGGACCGATCAAGTTGCATGTTGTCAATTTTACGGATATCCAGCTTGCTATTTATGAAAAATGCCCGCATGATGAGCTGACGATCATTATGCGCCGTTATATGATGAAAATTGCCGAGCATTTTGCAAAGAAAGACGGCTGTCTTGGGCTGATCACCGGAGAAAGTATCGGTCAGGTGGCAAGTCAGACGATGCAGAGTCTGAATGCGACCAATGCGGTTTGTACGCTTCCGGTTTACCGTCCGCTGATCGGATTTGACAAAAAGGAGATCGTGGAGATTTCGGAGAAGATCAACACATATGAGACATCAATCCAGCCATTTGAGGATTGCTGTACGATCTTTGTGGCAAAGCATCCGGTGACGAAACCGAACCTTGAAAGAATTGAGAAGTCTGAACTGAATCTGACCGATGTGATCGATGATCTGATGAAGACGGCGATTGAGACAGCAGAAGTGATCCGGATCCGTCAGAATGAAGCATAAACCGTGAGAAACACGCTTTACAGGTTTCGCTGATTATCGCGGCAGTTGCCAGGCATGGAGTCTGGCATGTTGCCCGCATAATAAAAAGAGGAAAGTCCTCTCAGGGCTTTCCTCTTAAATCGGCAAATATTTGGTTTATCCTGAATGCTTATTTAATGATATAAGCATCAAGTGCTGTAAGAATTTCATCAACGTTTCCGTCAGCGTGGATGTTCAGATCAATCGGCTTGGAAAGATCAAGACTGAAAATTCCCATGATTGATTTGGCATCTATAACATATCTTCCGGATACTAAATCGAAATCATTGTCATACTTGGTAATAGTATTAACGAATGACTTAACCTTGTCGATTGAATTTAATGAAATCTGTACTGTCTTCATTTCAAATCCCTCCTTGAATCTGCAATATTTGAGGTCTGTTACGACCTATGTATATTCTAAGGGATGATAAAGTAAAAGTCAAGGAACATTAGAGGAAAAAAGAGGTAATAACTATGTCAAAAAAAGCTGCATTGCACAACCTTGGATGCAAGGTAAATGCATATGAAACTGAGGCTATGCAGGAAATGCTGGAAAAGGCCGGATATGAGATTGTCCCGTTTAAAGAGGGGGCAGATGTCTATGTGATCAACACCTGTACCGTGACGAATATTGCAGACCGAAAGTCCCGTCAGATGCTGCACCGGGCAAGGAAAATGAATCCGGATGCAGTGGTTGTTGCAGCGGGATGTTATGTGCAGGCACAGGAGGGAAAAGTGGATTCCTGTATTGATATCGTGCTTGGAAATAATAAAAAGAAAGATCTGATCAGGATACTGGATGAATATAGGAAGTCCCGTGCAGAGAGCGGGCGGGAAAAAGGAGATACTGCCGGATGTGGAACTGGAAGATATCGGGCATACAAAGGAGTATGAATCCCTCAATCTGACCAGACCGGGAGATCATACGAGAGCATACATCAAAGTACAGGATGGATGCAATCAGTTCTGTACGTACTGTATCATTCCCTATGCAAGAGGAAGAGTCCGCAGCCGTTCCATGGAAGATGTAACGGAAGAGGTCCGGACATTGGCAGAAAATGGATACAAAGAGGTTGTCCTTACGGGAATCCATTTAAGTTCCTATGGAATTGATTTTGATAAAGAAAGACATCTGCTGGATCTGATCCGGGCGGTTCATCAGATCGAGGGGATCGAGAGAATCCGGCTTGGTTCACTGGAACCGGGAATTATCACAGAAGAATTTTGCAGAAGCAATTTGCAAAGTTACCAAAGATGTGTCCACATTTCCATCTCTCACTGCAGAGTGGCTGCAATGCGACATTGAAGCGTATGAACCGGAGATATACAAGCGAAGAATATGCAGAACGTTGTGGTATCCTGAGAAAGTATTTTGAAAATCCGGCATTGACAACCGATGTGATCGTCGGTTTTCCGGGAGAGACGGAGGAAGAATTTGAAGCTTCCAGGAACTTTGTGGATTCGATTGATTTTATGAAACCCATATTTTCAAGTATTCGAGAAGAGAAGGGACAAAGGCAGCAGTTATGCCGGATCAGGTAAGTGAGGGAAAAAAATCTGCGCGGAGTGCTGAAATGATCGAAATGGGTGAGCAGAAGCGGAGAGCTTATGAGGAAAGCTTTATTGGAAAAGAAGTTGAAGTTCTGGTGGAAGAGGAAATCGAAAGGAACGGAGAAATCTTTTGGACAGGACATACAAAAGAATATATAAAAATTGCACTACAAAGCAGGGAAAACCTGAGAAATTGTATCGTAAAAGTTCAAATTGAAGATGCTTTACAAATTATTCATTGAATTTCAGGGTGAATTATATTAAACTTGAGATAAGGCATCGGTTTCAGTCAGGAGACCAGTGTGATTGCAGACTTCCGGGTCAGGCAGCATCCGGGGTGTGACAGACAGATAAAAGCAAGACAGGAGGAAGAAAAATGGGCGATTTAAGTAATACGCAGTTCTTTCAGGTAGAGCCGGGACCGCAGATTTCTGCGAAGGATATTCTTGATATCGTATATAAGGCTCTGAAGGAAAAGGGATATAATCCAGTGAATCAGATCGTAGGGTATATTATGTCTGGAGATCCGACTTATATCACCAGTTATAACGGTGCGAGAAGCCTTGTGATGAAGGTAGAGCGTGATGAACTGGTAGAAGAATTACTGAAAGCGTATATCGAACATAATTCTTGGGAATAATCAGAATATGAGGATCATGGGACTGGATTACGGCACAAAGACTGTGGGCGTTGCGATCAGTGACGCACTGAAGATCACCGCACAGGGGATCGAGACGATACAGCGGAAAGAAGAGAATAAGCTGCGAAAGACTTGTGCCAGAATTGAACAATTAATTAAAGAGTACGAGGTAGAAAAGATCGTACTCGGATTTCCTAAGCATATGAATAATGATGTCGGTGAACGTGCTGAGAAATCTTTGGAATTTAAGGCGATGCTGGAGAGAAGGACGGGTCTGGAAGTAGTTATGTGGGACGAGCGTCTGACGACAGTGGCAGCAGAGCGTACGTTAATAGAGAGCAGTGTAAGAAGGGAAAACCGCAAGCAGTACGTTGATAAGATTGCGGCGGTTTTTATATTGCAGGGATATTTGGATTTATTAAGCATGAGGAACGGAGCAGATGGAGAAGATTAAATTTGCGTTTGGAGACGGAAATGGTGAGGACGAGTTTTTCGTCCTTGAGCAGACAAAGATCAACGGAGCTACATATATTCTTGTGACAGATTCGGAAGAGGATGATGCAGAATGCCTGATCTTAAAGGAGACGGGCGTGGAAGAGCAGACGGATAAGATGTATGAGATCGTTGAGGATGATACAGAGCTTCTGGCAGTATCTAAAGTATTTGAAGAACTGCTGGAAGATGTAAGTATAGAGATGTAACAGTTTTTTGAAGACCGATGGAGGGGAAACGGATACAGATGGGACAGGATAAGACGCAGGAATTACTGAAAGAGAAATTAAGAGGAAAGGGTCTGAAAGTGACTCATCAGAGGCTGCAGGTCTTATCTGTTCTTGAAGAGAATGGCGGACGTCATATGACGGCTGAGGATATTTATGAGCTAGTGTCTGTGGACAACCCGGAGATCGGCCTTGCAACGGTATACAGAACCCTGCAGCTTTTACTGGATATGCAGTTGGTGGACCGGATTGATTTCGGGGATGGATGCGTGCGGTATGAGATCGGACATCTGTTGAACGGAGATACCCGGCATAACCATCATCATCTGATCTGTAAAAGATGCAATAAGGTAGTTCCGTTTGATGATGATCTTCTGGATGATCTGGAAGAGCATATCGAAAAAGCGACCGGATTTCATGTACTGGATCATGAACTGAAGTTTTATGGTCTGTGCAGCAAATGTCAGAAAAAGGAAAATGAAGAGAAATAAAATGTAAAAAGCAATAAAGAAAAAGGTTTATGGAGGTGTTTTATTTTTGAAAAAAAAGAATAATGGAAAATTGCGTATCATACCGCTTGGCGGTCTGGAGCAGATCGGTATGAACATTACTGCGTTCGAGTACGAGGACAGTATTGTTGTCGTGGACTGCGGACTTGCATTCCCGGAGGATGATATGCTTGGAATCGACCTGGTCATCCCGGATGTCACGTATCTGAAAGATAATATTTCCAAAGTGAAAGGATTCGTGATCACCCACGGACACGAGGATCATATCGGAGCATTGCCTTATGTGCTTAAGGAGATCAATATCCCGATCTATACCACGAAGCTTACAATGGGAATTATCGAGAACAAATTAAAAGAGCATAATCTGCTCCGCAGTACAAGAAGAAAAGTAGTCCGTCATGGACAGTCTATCAATCTCGGAAAGTTCAGAATCGAATTTATCAAGACGAACCACAGTATTCAGGATGCATCCGCACTGGCAATCTATTCCCCGGCAGGAGTGGTTGTCCATACAGGAGACTTTAAAGTGGATTATACACCGGTTTTCGGAGATGCGATCGACCTGCAGCGGTTTGCTGAGATCGGAAAGAAAGGGGTACTTGCCCTGATGTCAGACAGTACGAATGCAGAACGCAAGGGATTTACCCAGTCTGAGCGTACCGTTGGTATCACCTTTGACCATATTTTTGCGGAGCATCAGAATACCCGTCTGATCATTGCTACTTTTGCGTCCAATGTAGACCGTGTACAGCAGATCATCAACTCTGCCTATAAATACGGAAGAAAAGTTGTTGTTGAAGGACGGAGCATGGTGAATATCATTTCAACGGCTTCGGAGCTGGGATATCTGAATGTCCCTGAGAATACGCTGATCGAGATCGACCAGATGAAGAATTATCCACCGGAGAAGATGGTGCTGATCACAACAGGAAGTCAGGGAGAATCCATGGCTGCTCTGTCACGTATGGCGGCAGACGTGCATCGGAAAGTGACGATCCAGCCGAATGATACGATTATTTTCAGCTCCAATCCGATTCCGGGAAATGAAAAGTCTGTATCAAGAGTCATCAATGAGCTTTCAGCAAAGGGAGCAGAGGTTATCTTCCAGGATGCTCATGTATCAGGGCATGCATGTCAGGAAGAACTGAAGCTGATTTATTCACTGGTGAAGCCTAAATATGCGATTCCGGTTCATGGTGAATACCGCCATCTGAAAGCAAATGCAGGTGTGGCAACCTCTTTGGGAATCCCGAAAGAGAATGTCTTTATCATTCAGTCCGGTGATGTACTGGAGTTATGTGATGAGTCGGCAAAAGTAGTGGACAAGGTGCATACAGGTGCTATTCTTGTAGATGGATTAGGTGTCGGAGATGTTGGAAATATCGTATTGAGAGACAGACAGCATCTTGCGGAAGATGGAATTATTATCGTTGTCCTGACACTGGAACGAAGAACGAACCGTCTGCTTGCAGGACCGGATATTGTTTCCAGAGGATTTGTATATGTCCGTGAGTCAGAACAGTTGATGGAAGATGCAAGAAAGGCAGTGGCCGATGCACTGGATAAGTGCCTGCGAGGAAAGCATACGGACTGGAATAAGATCAAGCTGGTGATCCGGGATGCAATGAATGATTATATCTGGAAAAAGACGAAGAGAAGACCTATGGTGATTCCGATTATCATGGATGTGGATGTGTAGATATGATAGTAGATGAACGTATCATTACATTCATCAATTCTATGGATACAGAGAACAGTGAAATACTGGAGCAGATTGAAAAGGAGGCACGTGCAGATTCCGTTCCGATCATCCGGCGGGAGATGCAGAGCTTCCTCAGGACGCTCCTTATGCTGAAAAAACCTGTGCATATCCTTGAAGTGGGAACTGCCGTAGGTTTCTCTGCGTTATTGATGAGTGAATATGCACCGGAAGAGTGCAGGATTACAACAATAGAAAATTATGAAAAAAGGATTCCCATTGCCCGTGAAAATTTCAGGAGAGCAGGAAAAGCTGACCGGATCACTCTGATCGAGGGAGATGCGGCTGAAGTGCTTACAGAGTTGACCGGGGAGTATGATTTTATTTTTATGGATGCAGCGAAAGGCCAGTATATCCACTATTTTCCGGAAGTGATGCGGCTCCTGGCAAAGGGAGGCTGTCTTGTATCAGATAACGTCATGCAGGATGGAGATATTATAGAATCAAGATTTGCCGTGGAACGGAGGAACAGGACGATCCATGCAAGGATGCGAGAGTATCTTTATGAATTGAAGCATAATGAAGAGCTGGTTACTTCGATCATCCCGCTGGGAGACGGTGTAACGGTAAGTATAAAGAAATAGCAGGAAGGAACAAAAACGATGAGCAGACATCCAGAATTATTGATTCCGGCGAGCAGCCTGGAAGTGCTGAAGACAGCGGTTATCTTTGGAGCAGATGCAGTTTATATCGGGGGAGAAGCATTTGGATTGCGTGCGAAAGCAAAAAATTTCTCGTTGGAGGACATGAAAGAAGGAATCGCATTTGCACATGCACACGATGTGAAAGTTTATGTGACTGCTAATATTCTTGCACATAATGGAGATCTCGATGGAGTCCGCACATATTTTGAAGAATTAAAGGAAATCGGACCGGATGCATTGATCATTGCAGATCCGGGAGTTTTTGATATTGCGAAAGAGGTTTGTCCGGAAATTGAACGTCATATCAGTACGCAGGCAAATAATACCAACTATGGTACTTATAATTTCTGGTATCGGCAGGGGGCGAGCCGTGTGGTATCGGCAAGAGAATTGTCGCTGCAGGAACTGAAGGAATTAAGAGCAAAAATTCCGGCAGACCTGGAGATTGAGACCTTTGTCCATGGGGCGATGTGTATTTCCTATTCGGGAAGATGTCTTCTGAGTAACTATTTTACAGGAAGAGATGCAAACCAGGGAGCATGTACCCATCCATGCCGTTGGAAATATGCGGTAGTGGAGGAGACAAGACCGGGAGAATATATGCCGGTTTATGAAAATGAGCGTGGAACTTATATTTTCAATTCAAAAGATCTGTGCATGATCGAACATATACCGGAGTTGATTGATGCGGGAATCGACAGCCTGAAGATCGAGGGACGTATGAAGACGGCTCTGTATGTTGCAACGGTTGCAAGAACTTACCGCAAGGCACTGGATGATTATCAGAAAGACCCGGAATTATACAGAAAAAATATGCCATGGTATCTGGATCAGATATCAAACTGTACTTATCGTCAGTTTACGACCGGCTTCTTTTTTGGCAAGCCGGATTCGGAATCTCAGATCTATGACAGTAATACGTACATTAAAGAATACACTTATCTGGGGATTGTAGGAGAAGTGAAAGATGCTCTGATCCGGATTGAGCAGAGAAATAAGTTTTCAGTTGGTGAGACCATCGAGATCATGAAGCCGGACGGACGGAATGTTGAAGCGAAGGTAGTGCGGATTGTCAACCAGGACGGGGAAGAACAGGAAAATGCACCACATCCGAAGCAGATCCTTTTTGTGGAACTCAGTGAGCAGGCGGATGTATATGATCTGTTGAGAAGGCAGGAAAAGGTCTGAAAAGTTAGAAACTGATTATGTAGTTGCAGGGAACCGCCGGAGGCAGTTCCTGCGGGTCAGCAGAACCAGACCCTGAGTTTTTCTACAGCACTTTTTTCAATACGGGATACATAAGAACGGGAAATGCCAAGCAGAGAGGCAATTTCCCGTTGCGTGTATTCTTCACCATTATATAAACCATATCTCATTTTTAATACAAGACGTTCACGGGGAGAGAGTTCACTCTCCACTTTTTCATATAACTTTTGAATATTTTCTTTCAGATACAGTTTTTCTGGAACATCAGTATCAGTAGTTTCAATGATATCGTAAAGACGTATTTCATTGCCGTCCCGGTCCGTGCCAATGGGTTCATAAAGAGAAATTTCTTTTCCCCCTTTTTTCCTGGCACGCAGGTACATCAGGATCTCATTTTTCCAACACAGCGGGATGCATAGGCAGCAAGCCGGTTTCCCTTTTTCAGGATCAAAGGAAATGACCGCTTTGATGAGTCCGATCGTACCGATGGAGATCAGATCTTCCATTTCTTCACCAAGATTCTGGTATTTTCTTACGATATGTGCTACAAGCCTCAGATTACGCTCAATGAGAATGTGCTTTGCTTCCAGATCACCCTCGGTGTACTTTTGAAAGTAATACTTTTCTTCGTCAGGCGTGAGGGGATTGGGAAATGTCTTCAAGGATACACCTCTTAGCACATTTGATATCATTGTATGAAAAAGGACATTATATCGTGCTTTTCCATCTGAAAAATGCCTGGGATTCAGTAAAAAATTTCTAAAATCCGGAAAAGAAAAATAAACTCCATTGACTTTTGAAAGAGAGTCCTCTATTCTGTCAGTACATTTCCAGAGCATTCCGCTCTGGCGATCAGATCAGGCTGGTTCAGCCAGGTTTCATTGAAAGTGATTTCGTAAAAAGAACGGTTTTATTATTCGGAAAGAGGTGCATATTGAGTTTCAGTACAGTAGTATCTGCTGCAACCGAAGGACTTGCAGTAGAATTTGTCCATGTGGAGGCAGATGTCAGCAATGGTCTGCCGGTATTTCACATGGTAGGATATCTTGCCTCGGAAGTAAAAGAGGCAGGAGAACGTGTCAGAACAGCAATTAAAAATTCAGGATTTGATTTTCCGGCAAAAAGGACGGTGATCAATCTGTCCCCGGCAACGATGCGGAAGAGAGGAGCATCGTTTGATCTTCCGATTGCAGTGGCAGTACTGACTGCTCTCGGAGAACTGTCAGGGTCCAGGATTCAGAACACTCTGATCATTGGAGAAATGGGACTGGACGGGAGTGTCAGAAAAGTTCCCGGAATCCTGCCGATCGTGGCAGAGGCGAAAGAAAGAGAAGTCAGAAGGTGTATTGTGCCGGAAGAAAATAAGGCGGAGGCGGCTTTAGTCAGTGGAATGCAGGTAATCGGGGTGAAGGACTTGAAAGAAACCATTGAGTTTCTGAAAAGCGGGAGCAAGCCGCAGAAAAAGAAAGTGCAGCAGACCGGGAGTGTGCAGGAAAGAGAGACAGAGGAGAGTTTTCCAGATTTTGGAGATCTCTGTGGACAGAAAAATGTCAGAAGGGCAGCAGAAATTGCAGTGGCAGGAGGTCATAATCTGCTGCTGATCGGTCCTCCGGGCAGTGGAAAGACAATGACAGCCGGCTGTATCGCAGGGATCCTTCCACCTATGAGTACGGAAGAAAGTATGGAGGTAACGAAAATCTACAGTGTTATGGGGATGGTAAATGAAAAACAGCCGCTGATCCGGAAGAGACCGTTCAGAAACGTGCATCATACAGCAACAAGGGCGGCACTGATCGGAGGAGGGATGATTCCAAGACCCGGGGAGATCAGTCTGGCACATCAGGGTGTCCTCTTTTTAGATGAACTCCCTGAATTTAAAAAAGGTGTCCTTGAGGTGCTGAGACAGCCGTTGGAGCAGCATTGCATTCGTATTACAAGAAATTATGGCACATATACCTTTCCGGCAGATTTTATGCTGGTGGCGGCAATGAATCCCTGTCCGTGCGGGTGCTATCCGAATCTGGAACGATGTACCTGTACGCCTGCACAGATCCAGGCTTATCTCGGAAAGATCAGCCAGCCCTTTTTAGACCGGATCGATCTGTGTGTGGAGGCAGGGAGAGTTGATTATGAGAATCTGACAGAACAGAAAAAAGGAGAAGCATCAGCGGAGATCAGGATGCGGGTCTGCAGGGTGAGAAATCTTCAGAAAGAGCGGTATGAAGGGAAGAAGATCAGAAGAAATACACAGCTTGAGGGGGAGCTGCTGAAAAAATACTGTGCATTGGGAACCAAAGAAGAAGCTATGATGCGTCAGGCATTTGAACGGTTCAGCCTGACGGCAAGATCCTATCACCGGATTCTGCGGGTTGCAAGAACGATCGCAGATCTGGATGGCAGGGAAAAAATCAGCGAGGAACATCTGAGTGAAGCTTTAGGATATCGCATGGTTGACAAAAAATACTGGGGCAGATAGAAGGCAGAGAAAAGGGAAGAGAACCTGTGTGGAAAGCGGAATGGAACGAGAAAGAAAATAGAAAGAAATCAGAAAGAACAATAAAAAAGAACAATAAAAAAGAACAAAAGAAAGGAGCAGGGATATGGGACAGGAAAAATATGAGGTATGGTTTGCAGGGATACGGGGACTTGGTGCAAGAAAAAAATATTTGCTTCATGAAGCTCTGAAATCGTGCAGAAATGCATATTATATAGAAGAAACGCAGTTGAAAAAATTCCCTTTTCTGACAGAAAAGGACGGTCAGGAAATCCGGCAGGCACAAAAGAGGAAAGATCCGGAGAAAATCTGCGAGGAAATGAAGAAAAAAGGAATCCGTATAATCCCGTATTATTCAGAAAAATATCCCCCAAAATTACTTCAGCTTGCGGACTTTCCATTTGCATTATTCGTGAAAGGAAAACTTCCGGGAAAAGATACTGAGAAGGCAGCGATCATAGGAGCGAGGAACTGCACCGCTTACGGAGAAAAATATGCAGTAGAATATGGAAGAAAGCTGGCACAGGCAGGAGTCGATGTCATCAGCGGACTGGCAAGAGGAATTGATGGAATGGGCCATCGTGGTGCGTTGATGGAGAAGGGGAAAACGTTTGCAGTTCTGGGCTGTGGTGTGGATATCTGTTACCCGAGAGAACATATTGGTCTGTATATGGATATTCTGGAGCAGGGAGGTGGGATCTTGTCTGAATTTCCACCCGGTACGCCGCCGCTGGCTGTCAATTTCCCGCTCAGGAACCGGATCATCAGCGGTCTGTCTGATGTGATCCTTATCATGGAGGCAAGAGAACGGAGTGGTTCACTCATCACAGCCGACCTGGCACTGGAACAGGGGAAGGAGGTTTATGCTCTGCCCGGACCGGTAGACAGTCCGCTCAGTACCGGCTGTAACCGGCTGATCCAACAGGGGGCCGGTGTACTCCTGTCAGCCGAAAACCTGCTGAATGAATGGGGAATTATGCCGGATAATTTGTGCAGAAAGACGGAGATAAAACCTGATAAAAATAAAAAAACGCTTGAAAGTGAAGATGAATTGGTGTATAGTTGTGTCGGTCTGTATCCAAAGAATGTGGAACATTTAGTGCTGGAGACAGGACTGGAAATCAGGAAACTGATGCGTGTTCTGGTATCTTTGGAGTTACAGGGATATATAAAAGAAGTTTCAAAGAATTATTATATCAGAAGGTAGAAGAAAGAATACTTCTGCCGGATGGAGGAAGTAGATTTATGGCACATTATCTTGTAATCGTGGAGTCTCCTGCAAAGGTAAAGACAATTAAGAAATTCCTTGGAAGTAATTATACCGTGACGGCTTCTCAGGGACATGTAAGGGATCTTCCGAAAAGTCAGCTTGGAATTGACGTAGACAATGACTACGAACCAAAATATATTACAATCCGTGGGAAAGGAGATATCCTTGCAACGCTCAGAAAAGAAGCAAAAAAGTCAGATAAAGTCTTTCTTGCAACCGACCCTGACCGTGAGGGAGAAGCTATTTCGTGGCATCTTGCCACAGCATTGAAGCTGGACGAAAAGAAGATGCGGCGTATCACATTTAACGAGATTACGAAAAATGCAGTAAAGGCATCATTGAAAATCCAAGAGATATTGATATGAACCTGGTAGATGCCCAGCAGGCAAGAAGAGAGCTGGACCGTATGGTGGGATATAAGATCAGTCCGCTGCTCTGGGCGAAAGTGAAAAGAGGTCTGAGTGCAGGAAGAGTCCAGTCAGTGACACTTCGCATTATTGCAGACCGTGAAGCAGAGATCGATGCATTTATTCCTGAAGAATACTGGTCGCTGGAGGCAGTTCTTAAGGTAAAAGGCGAAAGACGTCCACTGACGGCAAAGTTCTACGGAACTGAGAAAGAAAAATGACGATTCATTCTAAAAAGGAAATGGATGAGATTCTGAAAGCTCTGGAAAATGCAGAGTTTCAGATTACGGATATTAAAAAGAGTGAGCGGATCCGCAAGGCACCGTTACCGTTTACGACCAGTACCTTGCAGCAGGAGGCAGCAAAGGCTCTGAATTTTGGAACGCAGAAGACGATGCGTATTGCACAGCAATTATACGAAGGTGTGGATATCAAGGGCAGTGGAACCGTAGGTATCATTACCTATCTGCGTACGGATTCGACACGCATTTCGGATGAGGCAGATGCTGCAGCAAGAGGATATATCGGTTCGGTTTACGGAGCGGAATATGTGGCTGCAGGAAATCAGATCAAAAATGATGGAAAGAAGATCCAGGATGCCCATGAAGCAATCCGTCCGACTGATATTTCCAGGACACCGGCGGCAATAAAAGAGTCTCTTACGAGAGATCAGTTCCGTCTGTATCAACTGATATGGAAACGTTTTACGGCAAGCCGTATGCAGCCGGCACGTTATGAGACAACGGCGGTTAAGATCGGGGCAGCAGGTTATTGCTTTACCGTTGCAACTTCAAAAGTAGCTTTTGACGGATTCCGCTGCGTCTATACAGAAGCAGAGGAAGAGAAAGAGGAGAGCAATGTTCTTGTCGGAAATCTGAGTATGGATTCAGTACTGACAAGAGAAGAGTTTGAGCCAAAGCAGCATTTTACCCAGCCGCCGGCACATTATACGGAGGCAAGTCTTGTAAAGACACTGGAAGAACTGGGGATTGGACGACCTAGTACTTATGCTCCGACGATCTCTCTGATTCTGGGAAGACGCTATGTGACAAAAGAGGGAAAAAATTCTCTACATGACCGAGATCGGGGAAGTTGTCAATAATATGATGAAACAGTCTTTCCCTAGTATTGTGGATGTGCATTTCACAGCAAATATGGAAGGGCTTCTGGATATGGTTGAAGAGGGAAAAGTACCGTGGAAAGAAGTCATCCGTAATTTCTACCCGGATCTGGACGAAGCTGTGCAGAAAGCAGAAAAAGAGCTGGAGAGTGTGAAGATCGAGGATGAGGTGACTGATGTAGTCTGTGAGGAATGTGGACGAAATATGGTCATCAAGTATGGACCGCATGGAAAATTCCTTGCCTGCCCGGGATTCCCGGAATGCAGAAATACGAAGCCGTATCTGGAAAAAAACTCGGAGTACCATGTCCGATATGCGGAAAAGATGTCGTGATCCGCAAGACGAAAAAGGGAAGAAGATATTACGGCTGTGAGAATAATCCGGAATGTGAATTTATGTCATGGCAGAAGCCGTCGAAAGAAAAGTGTCCACAGTGTGGTGGATATATGGTTGAAAAGGGAAATAAGCTTGTATGTGCAGATGAGCAGTGTGGTTATGTAACAAGTCTGAAAAAAGAGCAGGATCATGCGTAAATTACATTGATGTTTTCAGAATTGTATGATAATATAGACTTGCTTACAAAATTTTTTGCATTTGTATATACAACTTAGAATTGTGGAGGAGACAATGAGCGTACAATTATTGGATAAGACCAGAAAGATTAATAAACTTTTACATAATAATAATTCCAGCAAAGTAGTGTTTAATGATATCTGTGCCGTCCTGACGGAGATTCTTGACTCCAATGTACTGGTTGTCAGTAAGAAAGGAAAGATTCTGGGAGTCAGCAAGTGTGATCATGTCAGAGAGATTCATGAACTGATCACCGAGGCAGTCGGATCGCATATTGACAGTATGCTCAATGAGCGTCTTTTAAGCGTCCTGTCTACCAAGGAAAAATGTAAATCTTGAGACTCTGGGATTTTCTGCTGATGCAGTAGAGGGATGTCAGGCGATCATTACACCGATTGATATTGCGGGAGAAAGACTTGGTATCATTATTTTGATTTATAAGCAGGATGCTACCTATTCCATTTGATGATATTGATTCTCAGCGAGTATGGCACTGCGGTTGTCGGACTTGAGATGCTTCGTTCA
>ENA-OQDL01000454-OQDL01000454.1-human-gut-metagenome-genome-assembly--contig:-NODE-454-length-26386-cov-4.516813_pt1 | contig 26386 bp, 29 predicted proteins | sample MGYA00242782_ERZ504609 | MGnify/ENA primary metagenome ERZ504609 (study PRJEB26092, sample SAMD00036320) | human gut metagenome | host: Homo sapiens | study: EMG produced TPA metagenomics assembly of... | reverse complement strand
TGAACTACAGAAATCGTAGTCTCAGCTACATGATCTGCTGCACATCTCTGGATAGCAGTGACAACACATTCCTTTGCCTTCTTATCTGCTTCTTCCTTTGCCTGCGCTTCCATCTCTTTGATCATCTTCGCAGTATCATGTTTCACATCTTCTTCAACAGTTTTTAACAAATATTCTTTTGCCTGTTCGGAGGTAAGTCCTGAGATTCTTTCTAGTTCCTGTACACGCTGTTGACTCAGCTCGTCAACTTTCTTCTCACGCTGCTTCAACTGTTCTTCTTTTGCTGTAAAGCTTGCTTCGCGCTTCTCAATTGCCTCAGACCGTTTATCCAAAGCTTCTTCCTTGGAAAGTACACGCTTCTCATATCTCTGTAATTCAGATCTGCGTTCCTTTGACTCTCTCTCAAGTTCATTCTTATTCTTGATTGATTCCTCTTTAATTTCCAAGAGAGACTCCTTCTTCTTAGCCTCGGCTGTCTTCACTGCATCATCGATAATCTCACGCGCTTTGTTCTCCGCATTACCAATCTTAGATTCCGCATTCTTCTTCAGATTAGAAACGGTTACAAAGTGACTGATGACTGCTGACACAATGACAAGCACTACTGCAACAGCAATTACTATTCCTATCGGCACAGGAGCACCTCCTTATTTAGTTTTCATTGTACAAATACAACAGTTAAATTCTATACTGTTTTGTGAAAGATGTCAAGCTTAACCATTGGAAACTTCTATAATTAAAAATTTCAACCTTTTTTTCGACAAAAATTCAATATCGTTATTTTGCACAAAACAGGTGCGTGTTCTTTGTAGAATTTGTTTCTTTTCTATTTCCTATCATATCCTCTTTCTTTTGTGATAGCATTCTAATAAGGCCGCCAGGTTCATGCCGGCCGTCTGAGATTCTGTAGCTGAAATATATTAGCTAATTCTCTGCAATTCCTCCTCAAACATTTCCGCTGCAGATTTATACCCATGGATACGCCGTGGGTATTGATTTATCCAGTTTTCAACCTCCTGGATGTCCTCAGCCGTTCGATCATCAAAATTCGTTCCTTTAGGGACTTTTCTCCGCACCATTTTGTTTGTGACTTCGTTTGTCCCTCTTTCCCAGCTGCTATATGGATGACAGTAATACATCTTTGTTCTCTTTCCTGCTCCTATTGCGGATCTCTCCAGTTCTTCACAATAGGCAAATTCTGTCCCATTGTCTACAGTTATGCTTTTGAATACCGTTTTGAATAATTCTCCCCAGCGTTTTTCCAACCGGTCCACTGCTGCCACCACTTCCTCAGCACTATGGTTATTCAATTTGAATATGATTTCCGCTCTTGTTTTTCTTTCTGTAAGTGTTAATAATGTATTTTTAGATTTTCCTCGGCGCCCCAGAACGCTATCCATTTCCCAGTGGCCAAACTCCTCTCTGCTGTTTATGATCTCCGGTCTATTTTCTATGCTTTCGCCCGCCTCTGCTCTCTTCTGCTTCTTTACCTTATTATATTTTCTTTTCCTATTCTTTTTTACAGGCAGATTTTTATTGGTTACTCTCAGAAAAATTCCTTTATCTATATAACTGTATACAGTGGTTGTACATATTTTGGTCTGGAACTCGCTCCATCGGCCTGATGCTGTCAATTCTCCTATGATTGCATCCGGACTGTAATCCTCATTTATTATTTTATCCTCAATATAATTTGCCAGCTTGATATCATTTCCTATTTTCAGCTGTGTTCCCCTTACTTTCAGGTTTTCATCACATTTTCGTTGTGCCAGATCTGAACTGTATCGCATTTCGGTGGTATAGTCGCTGTTTAAGTGTTCATATTGGCCTCGTTTAAGTTCATTGTAGATTGTACTGCGGTGTACGTGCAAAATCTCAGCAATTTCCACAACTTTATGGCCAGCATTATATAAAGCCTCCAGTCTGATTCTATCGCTGTGTTTTAATTGTCTACTTCCTTTTTGATTTGCCATACTCCCGCCTCTTTCGTAAAACAACCCGCAGGCATCGGTGTCCTGCGGGTTGTTATGTGCTTCTTATCATTTGCCTTGTATTATTTTATCTACTATCAGCTTTTCAATGTAATGCGGACAGCTCCGCACTCCAGTCTCCCAGTTCGACAGTGTTCTATATGGTATTTCTAACCACTCTGACACCTCACGCCTACTCATTCCCTTTTGTTTGCGTGCTTCTTCAATCGTCATTTTATCACGCCCCTTGATTTTCTGCTTTGTTCCTGCTATATTTACATTATAGCACTTGGGGCGGTTAGCAGGATTGTTTAGGTATCCGCCCCTCGTGTGTTCCCTTTATTCTATTTTACTTTCTTACCTCTTCAAGGATTTTTTCAATATGTTCTACTGTATGTGTTTCTCCGTTTGTTCTCGCTACTTCTCTTATTGATACTAACATTGCTATCAGATCTGCTTTACTCATTTCGTTCTCCATTTTTAACTCCTTTCCTGCTGTTCCCTTGCTACAATTATATAATACACCCATTGAGTGCATTTGTCAATCTTTTTCTACTCATTGGGTGTATTTTTTTACAAGAAAAAACACCGCAACATACTGTTACAGTGTCCCACTTTCATCAGTCAGCCATTCCATGCTCACGCCCAGTGCTTTAGAAAATATTTTCAATTCATAATCTGTTACGATTCTTGTGCCTCTTTCTATGCGACTTATTGAATCTCGTTCTATCGCAACTCCGGCCACCTGCATACGCGCCGCTAAATCACTTTGTGTAATTCTGTTTTTTTGCTCTCGCCAACCTTATGCGTTCCCCGCACAAGTTATCTTTTCCCTTGTATGCGTATATCTTCATCCGGTACGCCCCTATCACGTGTTAATAATCAGAATTTTTCTTGACTTTACCACATTTCAAAAGCATAATTGTGTTAAAGGTCAGCATGACTATAATTTTTACATTTATCTAGGAGGATGCACTATGGATTTATTCACAAAATGCTGATAAGCAAAAAGGAGTTCCCTGATAGTAATACCGTTCTTATACATTTGAAAAGCAACGGAAAATTCAATGTAACTATTCACGATAACTTTCTTACGGTAGAGCCGCGTGGTTTCACTAATGCTGTTAATAAGGGACTGATCGGGCAAAAGACCTATGATCTCAATAATGTTTCCGGTGTACAATACAAAAAACCCGGATTTACCACTGGATATTTGCAGATTGTTCTCATCGGCGGCAGAGATGCACGAAACGGTGTCTCTGGAGCTGTAAAAGATGAAAATTCCATCACTTTCTCTAAAAAAGAGGATCATCTGATCCTTGAAATAAAAGAATATATTGAAAATTATATCCATGAGCGCTCCGCTGGTTCCGCTACAGTCTCTAATCTTGATGAAATACGAAAACTTAAAGAGTTGCTTGATATTGGAGCAATCACAGATGAGGAATTTGAAGCCAAAAAGGCCCAGTTGCTTAACATTTAAAGAAATCACAGAAAGGCCCCGGCATTTTGCCGGGGCCTTTCTGTTTGTCACATGTCTGATATTATTTCACATATACATTTCCATCATAGTATGCTGCAATCCATCCAGACGGTACCAGAATCCAGATATCACTGCCTACGTTCTTGATGGCCTGACACGTAACCTGAGTACCTGCATCCAGACAACCATCATGGTCCTTGTCATGTCTCTGTCCGTCCAGTGTCAGCTGGCTGTAGCTCTTGGTTGGGCATCCTGTTCCTGCTCCTGTTCTCACTTTCAGTTCAACCTGCAGAGTGTACACCGTTCCCACTTTATAGGTCAGTACCTCGCTGGAGCTGTTTCCGGAATTTGATCCAGCCTGTCTGATATACGATGAATCTACAAAACCATAAACCTTTTTAGCAATCAGGATATAATACCAATCATGGCCGCTGTTGTCCTTGATCGTATCGCAAATATCCACCAGGTTTCCTGCTCCCAGTACCGGCCAGGACTTGATGCTTGTGGAGCTGCCTGCCCAGGTCTTAACCGGAACGTTGTCTTGTGTGATTTCTCCCACCCACTTCGGAGTCTTATTGATTCCTCCGGATGCTGATCCGCTGGAAGTCGTTCCGGAGTTCGTTCCAGAATTAGAACTGTTTCCTTTACCGGTTGCTTTGGATGCATAGTCAGGTATTCCGTATCCACGGATATATCTGCCGTTAATTTTGATCTTTCTTGTTCCGACCAATCCGCCGCCCATGTTGCACTCTCCTATTAGAATCTCTCTGGTGTTCTTATTGACCTCCAGAACAATTCCAACATGATCCGGCCAGCTTGTGCAATCCGTTGTTGCATAATTCGTTCCATCTTTCCAATAATAGAACACGAAATCTCCAGTATCTGGGATATATGCATCATTTTCAACCCACCGGCCCATTTTCTGGAACAGCTGAATCATATATCCACAGCTGCACTCTCTTGGAATAATGTCCGTGAGTCCGGCCTTGATTCCCGCTGCAGATGCTCCTGTTGCACAGTAGTCATCTGTTGGTTGTACTTTGTACCCTCTGGCCAATGGCAGGCAGCTATTGTATAAGTTGATAATGACCATGTGTGATCTATCTGACCGTTTCAGTCCGATCCATCCCCTCATGTTGTTTGCTACCATCTGTCTCAATTCATTCTCTGTCATTCCTGCGCTCTCCTTTTCTTCTCCTACATACTGCTTGATCCATTTCACACAGCACTGATGTCTGGACTGATACATCTTGTCTCCAACCTGGTTGTTGTTTGATGTATCCTGCTGATCCAGGATCAATGATGCATAGACGCTATCCGGCGTGTACGGTTTGGCCGCACGTCCGAAAATTCTTTTTGTCGGTTTCAGGCCTCCCAGGTGTTCAATCTCGCACCACATCATCTGAGCTGGTACACTATTGACTCCGTATGCCACGGCCTGTTTGATGTATGTCTCCATCAGCTGTTCAAACAGCTCATCCTGGCATTTCTTTCCGCTCGGTGTCGTTATGATTGCGATCAGCGCCGCTTTCTCTGTTGCAGATGGATTCCAGCCGATTGCCTCCCAGTCCTGGCTCAGTCTGGACTCAATTCCTGCAGTGTCAGCTCCGCGAAATGCTCCCGGATCTTCTTTCAGAATCATCTGACAGAGTTTTCTGGCCTCATTGCCATAATTCTGTGCCCAGCCCAACGTGCAGGTTTTTTCATTCGCTGAGTTTGCTCCCTTTCCGGCGTATGCTTCATATCTTCGTTTTCCATATACCTGTCCGCCAGACTCTACTGCTCCGATAATATTCGTCAAAATTTCAAGCTGCTTTTTGTCCATGATCTTCCTCCAATCAAAGAAAAAGGGACGGTTTCCCGTCCCCTGTTCCTGTTATTTTTCTGTCTCGTCCTCAATGCACGCTGCATCTGTCAGTCCCTCTCCAATGATGTACGCCACCACGGATGCTCCTGCCATAATCAATGCTGTGACCTGTGTTGCTGTGTTCTCAGCTCCACCTGTGGCCACAATCATCATGCTCACGAACGATGCAACTGCAGTCCATAACTTTCTACTTGTCAGTTTTCTTACCCAGTTAATTTTCTTCATTTCCATGTTCCTCCTCTTGTTTCTTTGTTAAAATCTCTATTGCCTTTGTTATCTGTGGCGGCATCGGAATCCCCATCAGCCCCGCATTCTCCACGATGCTGATAGCTTCATTAGAAATAAATCCGATAATCACGGCGTCACGTATGTAGTTCACATGAATCAGCATATCGAATCGGTACGCCATCAGCACAATCAACAAAATCACGGCTTTTCTGCAGAGTCCTTTGAATCCCGCCTTGCTTTCCAGTGCTCCGTTTTTCGTCTTTGTAGACTTGTGGAACACTCCGGCCACAATCAAGCCAGTCAGGTAGTCTATGCCGATCAGAATCATCAGTGTCTGCAATCCTGTATCCCAACCACCCAAAAGTGCTGCTATGAATCCGCCGACCATTCCAACCGTGGTGCATAACTGCTCTTTCATCATCTTTCTACACCTCCTCTCTGCCCTCATACATCATCCACATCGTCCACATCAGCGTATGGCCTGCAGTAGTATTCCGTTATATCCAGCTCGTCCTCAATCTGTTCCAGCGTCTTGCTGCTCTGTCCTCTGATATACAACCGCAAGTCCGTGATGTGCGACCATAGCCTTGAAATAATTCTCAGCTTTGTCATCATTCCTCAGTGATCTCTCCCATTCCGGATCTGACCAGAATGTCTTTCACTTTTGTCTTTAAGAGACGTGGAACTCTTTCATACATTTTCTTTGCGTCCTCTACTGTCTCCTGGTTCATAATTTCCTGTGCCCATAACATTGCCATCATTGCAATACCGTCCTTTCCTGTACATAATAAAAATAAATTGATTAGTAACTTACGCATAAACCGCCTCCGACATTTCCAGCAGGCATGATGTCAGCATCCTGATTGTTTCCTCCTGCTCCTGGACTTTTTGCTCCAGTGTCTTTTCTTTCTGTGGTTCATATTCCAGATATTTCTCCGGATTCTTCTCCACAGCTTCACGGTTTACGTTTTTCGCTTTTTCCCGAAACTGGTGGAAATCATATTCCCAGAACGTGTCTGTCACAGTGATATACTGTTCTTTTTCCACCATCTGCTGATTTTCTTCTGTAACTTCCTGCCCATTGAGGCAGATTGCCACGTCCACCATTCCGTTGTCAAGCGGCTGCCAGCTGACTGCCGGCTGTTCTGTTGTGAATCTTGCTTTCAATGCTTACCCTCCTTTTCGCGTATTTCATCAGTTGCTCTATTCCATACTTCTTTTTGAAGTGATTGGAATCTGAATTTTTGAACCAGCCATAATATGAAATGCAGCGGTACGCCAGATCTAGTGCTATCTCCATACGCCGCTGCACCTGTTTTCTCAATCTCAGATATGCCCGTCTTGCCCGGAGGAATATGCTCCGGCGGACTTCTGTGTGGTCCCTGTAAATTTTGTATCCCATCATATCAATGCAATCTCCGTGATGCTTTCCGTCTTTTCCGATATAGTCAACCTGGAACAGTTTCCAGTTCGGTTTTATCTCCAGACCCAGCTCATCTCTGAAAAATCGGATCAGCATGAGCATGGCCTTTTTAACGTCTGCCTTTCTCGGTCCTAGGATCAGGATATCGTCCATATAAAAGATAATTTTATAGAACAGTCTTGTCCGTTTCTCCTGGCCACGTCTTTTCTGCACCTTAAAGAGCTTTTGCTGTGCATAGTGGTAGGCAAAACTGAGGTAATAATTGCATAGCCACTGGCTCAAATATGAACCGATGGATAGCCCCTGCTTGTACGATGCAATCAATGTCTCCACTAAATAAAGCAGGTCATCATTTTTGACCTGCTTTCTCAGAAATCTCATGAGCTTTCTTGTGTTAATAGATGGATAACAGTGCCGCACATCTGCCTTGGCTCCTGCCCTCGTTTTGTCCGGATTCTTCCGAATCCATCTCTCTATTGCGTTCTTTCCGTATACCTGGCCGCGGCCTGGCACACTGGCGCATTGATATTTTCCTATCTTTCTTTCAAATAATTCTTTCAGAGCATTGACAGCTACATAGTTATAAATCTGCTGTTTTATACTCTCCACGCCTATCTCCCTGAGCTTTCCGGAGTTTCCGTCATACCTCATGGAGTAGTGTATTTCCGGGAAATGAACATCACGCTCCTTGATTTCCCTTGCCAGATCTTCCGCTGCTCTTTCCAGCAACGGGTCCACATTGCTCCTTTTCTCCTGGATCAGTCTGCTCACAGCCCTGACGGACAGTGGTTGACCGGTTTGGTATCCGGCCAGGAACCCTGCCACATCACGCCGTTTCCATTTATCTGAAAAACATTCCAGCATACAGGCCATGATCCAGTCTTTATCCAGTCGTATATTTTTACAGTATCGTTTCAACTGTGAGTCCTCGTTTCTTGATACAGGAGTTTCCGGTTTTTCTACTCACTCCGCGTCATGGCCTACTGCACCATGCGCCCGTCCAGTCAGGCTCCTTGGCTCCCAGCTGGGCGGTGTGGCTTCAATCGTATTTTGGGGATATGCCCCACGCACCTGCTTTCCGGTGGCTCCGTTCCTACAGAGCGAAATGTAACGCTTAAATTCAAATAAATTTCAAGAAAATCCAGAGACGATATTCCAGTTCGTGTTCGACCAGCCATTGTTCGCATTCAGAATCCAGAGGCCAGCATTCGCGCCATTGTTCAAATTGCCCAGCGCAAGCCACAGAGGAAACCGCCCGTTTAGCGTTACAAGTCCGTTATTTATTTTATAAGGGGAAAGCCCCTCTGTCAGGCTGTTGCCTGCCATTCACCCCTGGTGCCGTTTGGAGAAACGCCAGAGACGATATTCCAGTTCGCGTTCGACCAGCCACTGCCCGCACTCAGAACCCAGAGGCCAGCACCCGCGCCAGCGTACAAAACGCCCAGCGCAAGCCACTCTCTCTGTCCAGATTTTCCTGCATCTGTATACAGTCCATCAGCAAATCCAGTGGTTGAGCCTCCGCCTGCTTTCGTAGGAATCATGATACCCAGGTTTGGATCTGTTGTTTCTTCCGTGATATATTTCCAGGATGCTGCTGTATAGGCCACCTGTGCGATAGCCTTTTTATAATTTGCCCGCACCGTTGTAATGTTGCTGGACAGTGTGCTGGCATCCTCGCATACATAGACATCTCTGGCCGGATTCCCGTCCGGACCGGTAACAATATCCATGACCACATTCCCCAGAACCTCATAGGCTCCGATACAGGTCTCAATGCCCTGGATCTTGTACGGATCTTTCCCATTGGTGTTGTTGTTCGGAGATCCGTCTGAGCCAGCCACCTCATCAGTTGCTCCACTGTGCCATGGCATTGTTGTGATCCATGTGGTCAATGTCGTATCGAATGCCTCCGGAGCATCCACATATACTGCTGCATTGCTGTCATCCACGTCCTCAATCTTTGTAACTTTGACGCTGTATGCTTTGTTGTGCATATAGGAATAATACCGGTCTTTGTTTGTGTTTGAACCAACGTCTCCGATGGAAACATATGAGCCGATCACATAACCAGCCGCCTGTGCCTTTGTTAGTACCACTCTCATCACTCCGGTTTCTTCTACCAGGTTCTGGTTCTGATTACTGTATGAGGTACATCCGGCCATGATGCTCTGGCTGTGTGTGGTTGCATATTTAATAATCATCATGAGCTGTCTATAGAACAGATCCCAGCTTGTCGTGCCGCAATAGTGACCGCCCAGCTTGTGCATATAGGTTATCATTCCGGTGTAGCTGACTGGATTTCTCGCCTGTGTTGCCTGGCAGCCATTGGCCGGTGCCAGGCCTTTTGATGAATACGGCACTCCATCAATGTCTCCCGCCGCATACTTGGCATGGATCATGAATGGGCTGATTTTTCCGTCCGGATTGATAGATTCTTTCATCGGATACGGTGTCAGCTCTGTCTGGCTGTCAGAATAATGATATAGGACTGCCTCGGTAGTGTCCTCGATGCCGAACCAGGCGCTCATTGTGACCTCTCCCACCTGTACCTTTCCGGTTTTGGAAAATCCGATCTGCCCCTCCAGGCAGTCCACATGGTTGAATCCGTTCTCATCTACTGAGAAATTGCAGGTAAAATGATGGAATAGGCCATACTGTGCATAGTCATCTCTGCCCTCTTTTCTTCCTACAGACGGCTCTGCAACCATATTCTCATTGGCATTCATTTTCACGCCCACAGGGCTTGTGGAGGTCTCCCATTTATAAATTTTCGTTGTGAATACCTTTCCGTTTCTCCTGAGTGCAAAATAATTGGAGAGTGCATTTTCAACGCCCCCTCCGTTCTGCTTAATCAGATCAATCTGTGTCTGTCCAGCTGTTTCAATTTTCGTGACGCTGGCTGCTGTATTCTGTTTCAGATCTTTTGACGCCTGCTGTGCATTGTTCAGGTCAGTCTCCAGCCCTGTTTTGATCTGGTCAGCATTCTGGACCAGATTCTGCATGGTTGTGATGTTTTCTCCGGATGTTTTGATACTTGCGTCCAGTTTTGTTTTGGCTTCTCCAGCCGCTGTCACATCTGCCTCCAGACTTCTTTCTACCTGTCCTGCTGCCGTGATGTCTGCCTCAAGGCTCTGCTTTGCTTTTCCTGCAGCTGTGGTATCCGCCTCTAATGTCTGAGCTGCCTTGTTGGCCGCCGCGGTATCTGCCTCCAGTGTCTTGGCCGCCGTGTTAGCCGCCGTGATGTCTGCCTCCAATGTCTGCACCGTCTTTGTGGCTGCTGTGTTCTTTTCTCCCAGGCTCTTGTCCAGGGAGGTTGCTGTTGTGTTTTTCTTTTCCAGGTTTTCTGCCAGTGCAGTCCCTGTGTTCATTTTAGCTGCCAGGTCTTTCTGGACTTCCTTTGCCTGCTGTAAATTGCTGTTAAATGCCTGCTGTATCTGCTGATTTTTTGTCACGTCTGCATTGATTGACTTTTGTGCTGCCTGGATGTCCGCCTTTGTCTGATTGTATGTATTATTCTCATCAGACACCTCATTGATCGCAGAAACAATCGCAGCTCTGACGTCCTTTCCTTTCTTGGCGCCGGCAATCTGTTCCGTGTACTTCCTTACGTCTGCCATGTTTAACCTCCTAATTTCATCGTATGGGCTGTATCTTCCAGAGCTACCGTTTCCAGATCCTCCGGATGTCCTGGTCTTGCAAGCCTTTTTTCTTCCGGTGTCTCTTGCCAGATATCATATCCTTGGACGCAATACAGCGCCAACTCATACGGTCTTATCATTGTTGCTCTGTTGTTTTTCTTCGCTGAGAATGTCTGCATTTTTGTCTCCTCCCTTTATTCCAACTTTTTTCTTGAAATCTTCGATATCATCCACCTCTGTTCCTGATTTTGGTTGCTGTTCTTCCGTTCCGGTCTGCTCCGTATTGGCTACCGCCAGATCAATCTGTGTTTTCATCAATTCCTGTGCGTATTCTTCCGACTTCATCTGCCTCATGTGTGACTGGATTCTATCCAGCACTTTATCCATGAGACTCGGTGGAATTGCGTACTCCTGCATATATGCCAGCACCTGTGCGTCCAGTTCTCCTGCTACATTATCCAAAATTGCTCCTACGTTCATGATTCTCCTCCTATCCCATCAATAATCCATTTCTATAGGTTTCATCTGTCCACGACCATTCTATAGCTCCGTTTCCGATGTCTCTTATATTTGTGATTTTTCTGCGCGTTCCGGTGTAAGTCGTGTATACTGTTCCAGCGTCCCAGCTGGTAGCTGTACACAGCTTTCCTTTGATATCCACGCAAGTATTTCCCATGATTCTTAACGTGTGTTCGTTGGTGTTGTTGTAAGCTCCGTTGAAATCAATGTATCCATAGGTCGAACCGCTGTATCCTCCAGTGATTTCTCCATAGCTCATTTTTATCCACCACTCTCCATTTTTCGCCTCGAAACTCCCCTGACAACTTGCACCTTTCATGGTTACATATCCAGATGCCGTGAGCGTAAAGTTTGTGGAACTGATGCTGATTCTGTTCGACTTAATCGAAATAGAGCCAGACTCTGCACTGATCTCTGAGGAAATATTTCCTTTTGACACTCTCAGCTTGATAGCATCCGCATTGACCTGGATACTGCTTTTCAGTGTATCCTCTGCTTTTTTAGCCCTTGTGACTTCCGCCGTGATATCGTTGGCTGTCAGTTTCAACTGAGACTCAGTATAGGCCGCCGCATATCCCATGATTTCCACGTCTGTGATGTATACCGTTGTATTTGCCACGTTATTGTAGAAATACGTGTAAAAATATGGCGGTGTTGCATCATTCTCAAATTCAAATGTTTTCCAGGATGTGCTCAAGTCTCCTGCATTTGTATAGTGTGACGTTCCATCTATTGTCACTCTGATTCTGGCTGTTTTCTCCTGCCCTGATGCACAGGCCGCTTTGAACCTTACTCTGACTTTTCCCTTTTTGTCGAACGGTTTCTGATGCCATCGTAGATAATAGGTGCTTGTCGTATTCGTGATCTGAGCACATGATTTTCCGGAAAACGTGTTCTGTGTGACCTGTGTATTGTTAGACCGGTACCAGTCAGTGAACTTATCTTCGCTATCTGAAAAAGATCCGTTTGTGCAATAGTTATGACTGTTGCTCTCATACATCTCAGATACCTGCTGAGTGATCTTTCCGGCCTCTACCGTGATTCTTGCGTCCACATCGTCAATCAGTTCTTTCACGTTTCTTAACACCCGGATATCCGTCAGATAGATCTGCTGTCCGGATGAGCCAGTAATAGAAAGATAAAAGGATCTTGTCCCGGCGCTTGTGTAGGTAACGGTTCTTTTCAGTGTGTACCATTTATCACAGTTTACCGTTGACAGGTACTGTGAGATTGTATTTCCGGAAAAGCCAAAATAACAATAGCTCGGTTTCTTTCCAGTAGGCGTGTACACCTTAGCCTCTATCTCATAGGTGCCTGCCGGCAATGTTCCCAGGCTCTGCTGGATTGATGCTGTGTTTCCGTCTGTTTTGGTCATCAGGATGGCGTTCATATTCCCGGCTGTGCTCTTTGCCACTGTGGCATTGGTCGATGCCGTGAACTTTGAAACGTCCAGACTCTGGTTATCTCCGCCTTTGATATAATCATACCGGTTCGTGATGCTTTTCTGATCCGTAACCGCCAGCTGTATCTTGTCCTCTATCGACTTGATGCTAGTTGTGATAATTTCTTTCACAGCGGTTTCCCGCTTGTCTGTATAATCATTGGCATTCTTTGTGGCCTGTGAGAATTTCCCCTCCAGTTCGGATTTATACTCAACCGTCAGCTTTTCTGAGCTGACAGAGTTGGCCGTGATCTGTTCGCCTATAATCTGGCCGTCCAGTGTCATTCCCACTGTGTACGGTCCTGCATATCCGTTGTGACTGCCTCCGATGCCCTCCTTGTTTATCTGCAGAATCTTTGTGGCCTTTTCTTTGCTCGGAGCGTCCATGTATAGCTCTCTGAGCCAGAGTCCATTTTCGTCAAATTCTTCCAGATGATATCCTCCGGCCGTTCCTGTCATTTTTGCTGTCAGGTTATCAATGGCCGCCCGGACTTCCTGATTCTGAATTTTCCTGCGTTCCTCGGCTGTTGCTGTGACTCCGGAATAGATTCTGCTCTGCTGTTCTGTATAGGTCAGCTTTCTGTTCTCTCCCAGTGTCAGTGTTGCTCCGTCCGGTTTCTGCAAAGGAATCTGCATCTCCATGACCGGGAAAACTCTGTTCATTCCGTATGGCTTCGCTCTGCACTGAATCCTGTCTCCACACTCAAAAGGCATCGTAGTCACTATCCATCATGGACAGGTCTACCGCCGTCAGTTCCAGTGTCAGATTCTCAAACTGGTTATCCTCCAGCCACTCTTTTCCTTTTCTGAGCAGGTTTGATGGCTCTGTTACGTCCTGCCAGGTGTTAGTTATCCACACCCACCCAAATGTTTTTCCACCGCGCTCTGGTTATAATGTAATTTAATCCACCGTTTACGCTGGTAATGTCCACATACTTCTCCAGAGCGTCAATCTCTGACTTTCCCTCCAGACGTGCGCCCAGCGGAATCAACGCTGTGGCAATATTTTCCGCTGTTCTGCTCAGTGAGTAGTCCAGCATATTCAGTCCGAACTCAATCGGCTGGCTGCAATACTTTCCGTATTCTTCCAGCGTGATCCAGTCCAGATATAGCTTGTCATTCTCATGCCGGAGTTTCAGATATCCTCCCAGTTTCTCCACCAGTTTCTCTCTGATCGCTTTCAGCGTGTTCTCAAAGTTTGTATACCTGTATAGAGAATCATTTGCGTCTGTGATTGTCACTTTTCCCAGATAGACCTTTTTCTATCCTCCACCTGGTTGTTGTGAATATCCAGAAACGTCTCCAGCATCTGTCGTGGTGTCATATCATGATACTCAGCTTGTGGCTGTATGGAGTCCGCCAGGAAACTCATTGCGCCGGCGCAATAGACATTTTTGTTTCTGTAACGGTCTACTTTCGGCTGTTTCCGGACCTCTCCATAGAACAATTCTGTTGTATCCCGGAACACACTGACCATGCTGCTCCGGTTCTTGATCTTGTCATACAGTGGGTTGTTTGGCGGTACCGAAAACTCAAAGGTTCCCGCATATCCCGTCTGCAGGTTTAGCGTTGGATTGGTCAGTACCGCCTCTTTATCTCCTGGATAGTAGAGGGTCTGGCCGTCCATTTTAACTTTATACAATTACAGTGACCCCCTCCTGTACCGGATCGTGAGTGTGCCCGTTCCAGTGAAACTGAGCACCACGTCCTCTGTATTGACTGTGATATCCGCAAAACGGTTCTTTCCTTTCATCAGTGTGTAGGTTTCCCCGTTCGCCGTCATTTTAAGTCCGGCCGATCCCAGAACGCTCACGTATATGGTCGGAACGAACGGCATCTGATCTGGAACGATTGTGTACGTCTTTGTCTCTCCGGCCTTGACCGTTATTTCTGTACCCTCGTCTATGATTCCGGTTTCAAAATCAAACGAATCCCACAACCAGTCCTCTGTAGAATCCGCCACATTGTACTTGTATGGGTCAGCTTTCGGAATGGCCAATGTGAATGTGCCTATCTCCCTGTTTCTGTCGTATCCCTGGATAGATGCTCTGCCTGTCCAGTAGAACCCAGAGTCATTGTCGAAAATGACCTTGATTTCTCTGCCCTCTACAAGGTTTCTAAGGTCTGAAATAAAAATATCCCAGTTGTCTCTTGGTTTCTTACCGCCCAGCTCGATGCTGATCGGACGGTTTTTGAATATGCGGCGGCCTGTGATGGCTTCTGAGAAATCCAGAAAGCCATCCGTTCCAGGCACGTTCACATAATAGTTTTCCTGTTCCACATCTCCAATATAATCATTGTTTCCTATTGCCAGTCCCCAGTCATTCAGAGTGTGGAATCTTTCGCCGGTGGCCACGATCTCAATCGTGGCTCCGTTTGTAATTGCGTCCATTATAGGAATCCTCCCTCCTCTGCCAGGATACCCAGCTCTCTATCCATATCTCTTGCCAGTTTAGCCGCTACACCTCCGGTATCCCATTCGATGTTTAAGCTCTTGGCCAGGTATGGCAGATACTGAGCCAGCAATGATGTGATATTCATGATGGCGTTTGTCTGTTTTGCGTTGCTCTGATCCATCATTGCGTTTGCATTGATGGTCATGTCTTTGCTCACGCCCTCGATTGCATCAGCCACCACTGATTTACTCTTTTCGATGCCTTTAGCTAATCCCTGCATAAAGTCCGGCATCCAGGACTCATACTCTGTCAGTGGTCCCTCATCAGGCACTGAGAAATGCAGAAATGATCGGATTGTAGATGCCACGTCTGACACGGCATCTCTGACTCTGCCAATGGCGTTCCGGATTCCGGAAACTATTCCGTCTATGAAATCGCGTCCCCACTGTACCGCCTGGCTTGGCAGTGATGTGATAAAGCTGATTGCTGACCAAAATCCGTTCTGCACAGTTGATCCCAGGCTGCTCAGTGCGTTTCCAATTCCGGAAACCATGTTGTGGAACGCCTGCACCGCTGACTCTTTCAGATTTTGTGCGGTTTGAACCACACTGCTCTTTAAATTCTCCCAGCTGTCGTGTGCGTTCTGCTTCATTTCCTGCCACTTCTGGTATGCAGATTCTTTCAAGTTCTGGAACGCCTGGATTGCAGAATCTTTCAAATTTGTTGCTGTTTGAACCACAGAATTTTTCAAATTTTCCCAGGTATTGAGCGCCGTCTGCTTTATCATGTCCCACAAACTTGACAGGGTGTCCATAAATCCTGTAACCAGAGTGAGCACATGAGTGACCAATCCCTCTGCAAATGATGTGACCACCTGCTGTATTCCAGACCAGATCTGTGATGCAGCGCCCTGGATATTCTGCCAGATATTTTGTGCATCGGACGCCAACTGAGTGAAATCTCCTGTTACCAGGTCGATCAACAAAAGCACCGGTGCAAGTATCGTATTTTTCAGCAACTCCCAGGCTCCTGATGCAATCTCCGTCAGACCGGACCAGATGCCCTGCAGCGTAGTGACTGCATTCTGCCACAATTCCTGTATGGTTGTTACGATTGATGACAGCACAGGGTTTTCCATCATGGACTGCCAGATTCCTGAGAAGAAATCAGCCACCTGCTGCCAAATTCCTGACCACCATTCCGGGATGCCCTGGAACCATGAAACCACGTTCTGCCATGCCTGCGGTATTGTATCCGTAAAGAATGAACAGATTGACTGCCAGATCTGAGAAAAGAAATCTCCGACCTGTTGCCAGATTCCTGACCACCATTCCGGAATGCTTTGGAATTTTGACACCAGACTGTCCCATGCCTGCGGTATCGTTTCGGTAAAAAATGAGCAGATTGATTCCCACACTTGTGAGCATTTCTCTTTCACTTTTACCCATAAATCTCCGAACCACTCCGATATAGCGCCCCAGTTTTTCACGATGGCTATGATTGCGGTAATTGCTGCAGCTACACCGGCAATGATTCCGATAATCGGCCCCAATGTTGCCACGCCTAAAATATTTACGATATTTATCACGGCCAATATGGCAGGGGCTAGAGTGGTAAAGGCGGCAATCACAGCCCCCAGTATAACCACGAAATTCTGTACCGGTTCTGGCAGTTTTCCGAAAAACTCTCCCACCTGTTTCAATCCTGCTGCTATCGGTGGAATGATATTGTTTGCCAGGTTCATCAGTGCCTCTCCCAACGGAATCAGGCTCTGCTCCAGCTGTCTCATGCTTGCCTCAAACGTCTGGGAGTCTGTCGTGGACTGGTCGAACATATTCTCTGCTGATCCAGCCACGTCATCATATGTGTTTCCCACAGATGTGAGCGATTCTATGAACTTCGCATTGCCGTCCTCGGCCATTGTACCGAATGCCAGCGCTGCTTTGTTCAGTTTGTCCTGCTGGTTCTCTGTGTTTTGAATATCTGTCACAATGGCATCAATAACATCTTTCTGTGTAGCTCCGCCCTGCTGCCACTGTTTAAATACATCCTCAACTTCTTTGCTCCAGCCTCCGGTTCCGGCTTGTACCTCCCCGGTCTTTTCATCAATTTTGCTCAGGGAATCCGCTATTGTTCCATCAACCAGTCTGGTCGTGACTTCGTTAATGGCATCGTTTACCTTGTCCAGGTTATACGCTCCATTGTCCAGTCCGTTCTGCAATAGTTGGAAATACTCCTGAGCGGAATAACCGGCCTGAGCGAACTTTCCAGAATACTCTGAGAGGTTATCCCCCAGCTCGTTTGTCTTATCCAGGCCATTCTGTGTACCCTTTACGATATAGTCCATGGCCTGCTGTGCCGTGAGTCCGTACTGCTCCATGAGGCTGTTGACACCTCGGAGAGTCTCATTCATGTCAATTCCATACAGCTCATCCAGCGTGATTGCCTGCTCTGTCAGATGTGTCAGTGTAGTCTCATCCAGATCTTTCAGGTTCTTTTTGACCGTAATGACCGCGTTTGATACAGAGTCCATGGAATCTCCCACGCCCTCAGCATATACGTCCTTGATGACTCCGGCTGTTTCCTCAGCCGCTTTCCCGGTTTCTCCAAAATAAGTGGACGCTTTTACTGTGGCATCTTGTGTCTCCAGAAAAGCGTCCTTTGCTTTGTCTCCTAATTCTGTTATTTTATCCCCCAGTCCAGAAAGCTGATCGGCAGCCTCCATCAATGCGCCTGCTGAGAGGGTTTTCCCCATCTCGTCCAGCTGTTCTGATGTGTTGTCTGCCTGTGTTCCTGCTTCTTTTAAGTCCTGGATGAGGTTCTTGATTGCCTGTCCATCGTCTACCGTATCCAGAGCGTCTGTCATCTGTTTGATGTCAGCTTTTCCGTCTGTGGCTGATCTTCCAATCTTTTCAATGGCCAGTTTCAACTGATCTGATGATGCAGATCCGTTTTTGATTGCTGTTACCAGCTTACTGCCCAGGACGTCCGCATAATCATCCACGTCCGCTCCCAGAGCGTCAAATAATTTGCTGAGGCGTTCGGTGTTCGTAGCCAGTCTGTCCTGTTCGGTATTTAATCCGTCCAGTTCTGACTGATACCGGCTCAATGTTGCCTTGGTTGCCTCAACTTCTCGCTGGAAAGCCATGTACTCCTCCTGGCCAATCTTTCCGGCCTCCAGAGCTGCTGTCACATCTTTCTGTGCCGCCTCCAGCGTGTCCAATTTGCTTGCTGTGTCTGCTATCGCATTTTTCAGTAATTCCTGTTTTTGCGCTACCAGCACCGTATTTGATGGATCTAATTTCAGCAGAGTGTTCACGTCTTTCAGCTGTGCCTGAGTATTTTTCAGCTTGTCGTTTACACCGCTTAGGGCTTTCTGCAGGCCTGTGGTATCTCCGCCGATTTCAATCGTTATTCCTTTGATATTCCGGCCTGCCGCCATCCTGTTCCACCTCCTTAGAACTTGTCAAAATCCTCCTGTGTTGCCATCTTCGGATATTTGTATGAATCATTCTGTTGCTCAGTAAACATATCCATGACCATTCCGACCGTTAGCAGATCAAGATCCCGGATAGAGATTCCGACCTGACAGCATCTCAGGAGGAACAGTGGAGTATTTAACTCCCGGCTACTCGGTCTAAGTTTTTTTTTCGCCTGACTTTTTCGTCTCCTCATTCATATTCCAGAGTTCCAGAATGGCAGGCAGGATCTGATAAATGGAAAATGTGTTGAACTGTTCCAGCCAGTCCATGATATCCGGCGGTACATTCTCCGGATCCGCGTGCTGTGCCATGATATACGCGATATTTTCAAACATTTCCAGGTCCTCAATCGGAATCTCGCTTGACTCCTTATCCTCTTTTTTCGCCTTTCTTTTTCACAGACTTTGCGATTTTCTGCAAATCCAAGAAAAGATCTCTGCGGAATTTCATCCGGTAGATTCTCGGCACCGCTGCTGACGCCTTGAACTCCACCTCTCTGCCATCAATTTCCACCTTTTTTCTCAGCATAATCTATCCCTCCTATTTCTTTGTTCCAGCTGCCTGTGCCACCTCGCTTGTCGCGGCAACCGGCTCATATACTTTGTTGTACCAACCTGTATATGTTCCATCTGCTGTGTCAGGTCCTGTCTGTACTTTTACCAGACCGTCTTTTCTCGGACTATTTGTGATTGTCAGTGTCTCTGTTCCAGGGTCTACTGTCTCCTCTTTTGTCTCGGATGCAATAGACGGTCTTGTGCATGTGCAGTTATATAAGCATCTGCGGATTGCTTTCACGTCTCCATCAAACTCAAACAGCAGAGCGAACGGATTTGTTGTTTTGTTTGCATTTTCCGCAAGGACGCCACTTTTTGTCCTGTTCTTCATTGAGAATTTCCACGCGGAACCAGCTCGGAATGAGTGCCATTTTCCAGATCTCCCCTCATATCCGTTGTTTGCACTTGTCACATAGTACGCAATTCCGTCTGCGTAGAACTTGGAAATCTCTCCCTGTGCGTCCAGGCTGATGCTGACCGCTCCAGGAATACTTTTCGGATTATCATACGTGTATGTAGTTGTTTCCTCTGTAGTCTTTTCTGTCTGCTTGGCCACATGGACGTTTTTAATGTTGTACTTGACTTTATTCTCTGTTCCAGTCATTTTCTATACCTCCATTTCATATAGCGACTCCCACATTTTCTCCGACTCCAGCCACTCAGAGGCTGTCTGCTCCCAGGCAATGTCATGTTTGTCCAGGATTTTCCTCCAACTTTTTCTCCAGCTCCCAGTCTTTGTCATCTGTGTAGAGTTCAATATCCAGTTTCGTTATCTTTTTGTATGTCTTGCCATCTGCGAAAAAAATTATCTGTTCCCGGTGTCAGCCATACAACAATAGGGAGCGGGATGTCCTGCATCTCTTTCTGTGTGAAATGATGATATCTGAACGGGATTCCCATTTCTCCCAGCATCTGCTCAATCTGATCTTTTGTCATAGTCTCGTCCTCAGCTCCTTTTCTAGCTCATCTACTGCTGCCTCCTCTGCAAGTGCAATATGCACTATGGCCTTGGTTCTTCCGCCACTTCGCTTCTGGTGGCCTTTTTCCAGGAGATGTGTCAGAGCGTATTCCGGTTTTTCCGCATGGACAACCATTGTATGCTTTGTCCGTTTGGTCTCTCCTGTCCCGTAAGTCCATGACGCTGCATAGTCTCCTGTCAGCTTTGGAGATGTTTTATTCAGCATTTTGGCCGTATCCTCGGCAACTTCCTTGGATACTTTTTCAACCTCCAGGCCAACCGCAACGCCATAATCGTCCAGCTCTTTCATGACAGCCTTGGCCAGATCTCCAATTTTAATCGCCACCAGAATCCCTCCCGTCTTTGAATGGGTGCACCAGTTTTTCCAGTGACAGGTACAGTGCCGGTGGTTTCGTGTCGTACTTCGGCTGTACCTGCTTAATCTGATAATGTCCGGCCCGGTCTTTCATCTCTGACTCGTCAAATGTCATGTTATCCCATAACCAGTCCGTCTCATTTTCCAGAATAATCACATCGTTGACCTCGATCTGCTCCGCATCCAGTATCTCCAGTGGAACTGCCAGGAGCTTATCCACCTGGTTTCCGGCCGTTTGCGCCTGCCAGTATCTGGTCACGCCTACCGTCCTGTTTCCAAAACGTATATGCTCCAGTTTTGTTCTAGTCAGACTCCGTTCGTCTGCTTCACAGATCGTCAGCAGGCCATCTCCAAAATTTTCAAAATGCTTACTGCTGATCCGCGGCATATCCGTCCACCTTTCTGTCTATCTGCAGAGAAATGATCTCATCTCTGTAATTCTGCCAGAATTGAGGTATCTCCCCCGCTCTGGCATACATGACATAATCAAAAAGGAGCGCTTTTTCCTGAGTTTCCTCATAGAAATTGCACTCCCCTATTTTTCCGCTTATGGCAGCCATTCCTCTTTTGACCATGCCCCTCATCTTCTCATCTCCCAGGGAATCATCCCAGGTTATCTCCAGATAATTTTTGATCTCGTTTAGGAGCTTGTTGTCTTTATCGTCTGCCATAATTCATTTACTCCTTTGTCACTGTTACTTTGTAGCTCTTTGTCTGTGCTCCGTCAGTCACTTTTACAGTCACAGTATTGGAACCCTCGGACCAGTTTGCTGCTGCTCCATTTGTCACTTTCACATCTCCCACCGTGATCTCAATTTCCGCTGTGGAACTTGCCGGTACCGCTGTGATTGTGTTGGACGCATTCTGTGTGGTTGCTGTGTATTCTGTGGTTCCTGCTGCAAATGTCGGAGACAGTTTCAGTGCACCAACTTTCAAATCTGCCAGTGTTGCATCATCTGTCTTTGCTTTTTCTGTCTCGCTTACAACCTTAAAACGTAACGGCTGGAGATCCTTGATATCCAGAACCTGGAAAGCATTGTTATCCAGTGCGAAACCATGAGCATACAGCTTGATGAGATATACTCTCTCATCTTCCAGGAATCTGTATTCGTCAGAATATTCAATTTTTCCATTTTTAGCCATTCCAACGCCCAGGAAATACTTGGTTGCCATTCCATATACTGCCTTTCCCTCCGGAACAGCTGCACTCTGAATGATTTCAGCGTCCACCGGGAGCACAGATGCATAGATTCCATCCGGCGTCAGCATCCTTGTGGCCGGGAGCACTCTGCGGAAATAATCTACCGGATTAACCAACAAAATGAGACTTGTGACAGTTCTTGCCTGTCCTTTGTCGTTTCTGGCCATGATTGCTGTAACATTTGCCCATCTGTGCCATGTTCCAGTGCAGTCATTTTGATAGTGTTTTTGTCCGGATATTTTCCGCCTGTCACAACAACGCCCTCTCCGACCTGTTTCATCATACCGATTGGCTCATCTTTTCCAGTTCCCTGTACAATACCGTACTCCAGCCCGTTTGCCAGTGCCTCATAGAGCACCTGACGCACGTATGTATCCAGCCATGTCGGTCCTAAATCCAGCATAGCCTTGGAAACCGGCAGGAATGCGCTCAGTTTTTCCTGTGTTACATCTACCTCTTTGAACCCAGATGTCAGCTCCTCGATGATCTTGGCTGTCAGCTTGCCCCATGCTGCTTTCTGCTCGCCGTTTGTATTCATCATCATTCTTGTCAGACCTGTCACTGTGGTTGCATTCAGCTTGGACAGGAGCGGGTGGTTTGTCTGAAGTTCATCAAAGACAGAATCAATGATTGTTTCCGGCATAACCACCTCAACGTCATTGAGAGCCTGTTTCGGATCTGTGGATCTCATAGCCTCAATGATTTTCTCGTAATACTGTTTTTCCTTGGATGTCAGCTGGCGTACACCTCTCTGTGCCAGAATTGTTGCATCCTGCTCCACCAGCATCTCTTTGGCCTGCTCCAGAACATTGTCCTCAATCTTCTGGCACAGCTCAGTGAACGCCTCACTGAATGCTTTTGCATCGTCATCTTTGATGGCCTGATTCATTTTTTCAACGATCTTGGCCTTTTCCATTGCTAATACGTCTTTATTCTTCATATCAGTTCTCCTTTACATATTTTGGAATAATTTTGCTAACTGGTTTGTGAGTTTCTTTTCTTCCGGCTCTGGTTTTGGAGTCGGTACCGGAGGTTTTGGTTCTCCTCCCTGCTGCCGCATAGACTCCAACTGTTCCCGAAATGATTTCTGCTGTGCAATCACACCGGACAGCTGCTGCACGCGGCTCATCAGTCTCTGCTGTACATCCTTATCATCAGCCTGGTAGCTGTCTACCCGGTCAATGAGGCCGTATTCCAGAGCTTTCTCCGGTGTTAGGAATGTTTCTGCCTCCATCATGTCAATGAGCTGCTGTTCTTCCAGGTTTGATTTTTCCAGAAAAATCTGTCTGTTTGACTCCATGAGCGTATCCAGATCATCTGCTGCTTTTCTGAGTTCTTTGGCATTTCCATCCACACTCATCCACATATTGTGAATCAATGCAGATGTTCCCAGTCCCATGACGCGCTCATCACACGCCTGCAGGATCAGGAACGCTACGCTGTAGGCAACTCCATCCACATATCCAACCTTTTTGCAGTTCTTCTGTTTCAGCTGGCTATAGATCGCCACGCCCTCTTTGACAGATCCTCCGTTTGAGTTGATATGCAGCTCAATGGTTGCCGTATCAGGAATTGCTGCAAGCTGCTCCTGGAAATACTTTGCAGATGTCTCCGATTCCTCATAGCTCCATGTGCTCCAGTTAAATGTGCCGTATGCTGTCACATCGTCATAGATGTATAATTTGTGAGTATCGTCCTCTGCTTTCTGAAAACATACAAATACTTTATCCTGTCTTGGCATTCTTCCCACCTCCTTTCTGCTGTTCTTCCAGGATTTCCTGGATAGTTGAGTAGTTTTTCGTGATGAAATGCTGGTCTGCCCAATCCTCATCTATCGGAATCTCTCCCAGTGCTCTCAGAATCATATTCACTGTATAGATTCCGGAGCTGATGAGCTTGTCTGCTGATGTTGCAATGTCGAACATGTCAATATGTTTGACTCTCATGGTGTCGATCTGTAGCTTTGTTCCTTTCTGTATCCCGTTTTTTCCAATCCTCTTGCGGTTGATTTCCTGCATGAACATCTGTGCAAGCGGGTCCAGGCAAAACGTCAACATCTCGTCCACTGCTTTCTCGGTGTCCTGCACGTCTCCCTTGGCCAGTGTAGGCGGCATGGAGAATCCTCTGGCTGTAAAGTCAAAGATGTCATCATACTGACTCTTGATATCACGACTGGTTCCCTCACTGTAAGTCTTTGAGCCAATGTCTGTGTATGAATATCCCTCAAACAGTGGCAGGACAGCGTTTGGGCTTTCAAAGAATGACTTGAAATACTCATTCATGAGCTTTTCCAGTTTCTCATTGAACAATTTGTCACTCTGAGCCATTGCCGAAATGTTCAGGGTTCCCCTGCTGCCTCTGCTTTTGAGATACGATTTTGCAGAATAATCAATCAGCTTGCTGTATGAGTCATACAGGTGCTGCATGATCCGGTTTACATTCTTGTTGTTGAGTGTCCAGTGAAGCACGTCTGAACTTCGGAATGACCGCGAAAATGTGTAATCATCCACCTGCACATTGGTATAAGTGTCTCCATACAGTGCATTTTTCGTCACGGAAAAATCATCAGCCACCAGGAGCTGTCCGTCATAGCTCTCTACAATCAAAAGCTCATTGTTCCGGAACAACTGCTCCATAGCCTTTGATAAAAATTCTGCTTTGTTCTGGTTGCGGTTCGGTTCGTAGTTCCATAGATAATATTCATCTTTGAACAATTCCTCTCCCTCGTAAAACGTGCGAAATTCACATTTTGTCAGAGCGTTGGCAATCTTCCCTACACAAGTCCAGAACGCCAGCTCTCTCAGACATATTTCTGTTACTGCATCACGAACCTGTTGATCTGCAATTTCCACAGATGATACTCTTTGCACATCTTCTTCCGGTTTTTCTCTTGCCTTGAATAGCTTTCTGAGACTCAATCCCATGTCTGTTTCCTCCTTTCTGCGCTAATATGTGAATACGCCCAGATCCGGTGCGCTTACGCTCTGAGCATACGGCAGGTCATCCTCTACCGTCATAGATGCAGCCAATGCCATGAAAGGGTCTGTCTTTCTTGACTTTGCCTCAATCTTTGCATATACAAAGTTTCCAATATCGGCATCATCTTCCTTTCCCGGTTTCCGGCCGTATCTAACCATCTTTGTGTTATTTGTTGCCCAGCGCAACACTGGGTTATCTCCCCACACGAAATAGTCATTTGCAAAACAGCTGTCTATAACCGGCGCAACTTTCATGATGTCTGACGGTCTTACCAGTTTTAGGCTTTTTGTACACTTTTGCATCAAAACCAATGTTCTGCAGATACTTGGCCACCAGAGCATAGCGGAAATCATCTATTGCCATTTTCTTGATCGAATAGTATTCCATCTGCGCTGCAATATAGTCCACGATCAGCTCCGGGTGGATTTCCACATCGTCAACCAGTGTGATATGTCCCTGATCCGCCCATTCTTTCCATGGTGCCTTTATTCTTGGCAAGTCTTTTGACTGCAGGCAGAGCCAGGAATGGTTTAGATCATACCTGGTATCCACGTCTCTGAAATGGAGATTGACAGAAATCATATCAGTGACTTTTGAGAAGTCGATGCCACAGGTGCACATTCTTCCCACCAGATCATCTACCGGTATAGGTCTGTTAGTGGCTTTGATTCTTTCATAAGCACACACTTTGATCTCGCTGGAACCGTCTGGGAGGTTCATTCTCTTGGTCATGAATGCCGTGAACTTCTCAGGCCGTTTCAACCAGTCTCTGTATTCTTTTCGGATCTCCTCCATGAGATCCGGTAGGTATCTCAACGATGGGTTTGCCTTTTCCCAGTTCTTCTCATCGTGTACCTCTGCCTTGCTGTCCAGCCGGCAGATAAACGGCAGTAGTCCGTTGTCCGGTTCTCCTCCGAATAGGATTCCCTCTGCTGTCTCCAGCAGATCATCCAGCGGTCCCTCCCTGACATCTCCCTGTGTAGTGTAATATGACCGGCGTGGGTGTTTCTTCTTTCCCAGGCCGGTCGTAAATACATTGATATTCTTATAGTCTTGATACTGATGAATCTCATTGAGCACTACCATTCCGGAGCGGAGACCATCTTTTCCGCCCGGATTGTTTGTATGTCCCTTTATCGTTGACCTTGTGCTCTTGCAGACCACTTTCTCCCTTGTCCACTTAAAAAATCGCTGGAGCTTTTTGAGCCACTTAGGCTGCTCGAATGCTCCAACGATATCCTGTACCGGCCGGAGAGCCTGGTCCTCATTGTTCGCACAGATATCAACGTCATATTCTCTGATTCCGTTGTATTCGGATGCCAGTGCCGTTGATTCCAGCGCTATTGTTCCGTCTTTTCCCGCACCTCGTCCAATCAGGCAGAACAGATCCGGCCACCTTGGCCGTCCATTCTCCCGCCAGTACGTGCAGTCATGCAGTCCAATCACGAACTGCTGCCACGGAAAAACCTCATCATACGGGAAATATCGTGCCAGTCCCAGGTAGTCCGTCAGCTGCTGCTGGTCCACATAGATGTCCTCCGTCTCAAAACACTTTCTGACATGTTTCATCAGTGCCTTGACATCTTTGGACGCCTCCACTTTTCCTGTCTCCACTGCCTCCATGTAGGCTTCTATTCGTGGATCACAGTTTGTCATCATCGTCATCCCTTATGGTTTTCTCCGTGGTCAGACCCAGCTTGTCCAATATCATAAGCATTTGCTTATTTACGGCCACCAGATCTTTGACGGATTGATTTTGTTTTATGATGGTGGCCTTGCCGGATGCAGATTGTGCCTCATAGGATACTCCTCTCTTTTTTATGTCTGTTTTTAGCTTTTTCTTGATATCGTAGAGGGCCATATAGTCATCT
>ENA-OQDL01000452-OQDL01000452.1-human-gut-metagenome-genome-assembly--contig:-NODE-452-length-26417-cov-10.742792_pt1 | contig 26417 bp, 12 predicted proteins | sample MGYA00242782_ERZ504609 | MGnify/ENA primary metagenome ERZ504609 (study PRJEB26092, sample SAMD00036320) | human gut metagenome | host: Homo sapiens | study: EMG produced TPA metagenomics assembly of... | reverse complement strand
AGCCCTGCATATCCATCTGATGATTGCTCAATACCTTTGTCAGCGCAGAGGACAGACTGTCACTTTCCTTGTACACGCTGCTCCACTGCTCGATCATATCGTTCTCCAGAACCACCTTACGGTTCTCCACCGTATGACTGTCCAGACCGATAACCGCATTCTCCATGTTTGAGCGGATTCCGCTGAAAATCAATGTCAGGAATGGGACTGCACCCTGTACAAACACAATGATCAGTATAGGAATCAAAAATATGTTCCAAAGAGATTTCTTTTTCTTCACAGTCCTCCGCACCTCCTTATGTCCAGAATCTGTCTAAAAAAATCACTTTGAATGTTTTTTCAAATACACTCCAGGCTATGGCAGAATTCTGTATACCAGCTCTGGAAATTCTCATCTGTCAGATACTGTGCAAGAGCCTCTTCCCGGCTCTCTCCGTCTGCGATTGCAGCGTCCATGGCATCTTTATCAGCCTTTGCCTTATCAGCCAGAGAATAATCCAGGATCTTACGGGCACTGTAGCTATTGTCAAAGGCTCCAATTGTATAGAAACTTGTTTTATCAAAGTCTTCCATTTCCGTTGTAAAACAATCGTAAACCTTCTGGTTGACTTCTATATTATTCTCTTTAATAACGGAATCCAGTGCGTCTACGCTGTTGGCTTCTTTCAGAACCGGCATATAGGAGGATTCGCATACAAAGCGCAGGTTCTGGTTCTTCTGTGTGAACCATTTCAGGAATACACTTGCAGCATACTCATGTTCCTCATCAGACTTGGTCACTGCCATTCCGGCACCTTGCTGAACTTTTATGTTCTCGCCGCCCTCCATAACCGGAGAATCACATACGATATAATCGATCGGATAGCTTTTATTCCCTATTTCCACGGTATCCGGAAAGTATACGGCAGAAGATGTGGAGCCCGTGTATGCAAGAATATCTCCTGTCTTCACATCATCGGAACGGAATTTTCCAAGAGATGCGAAATAGCCCTTCATATATGGTACATAGTAATTATCCCAAAGGCGGCGGATCAAATCTCATCTGTGTTTAAGGTCATTTTTCCATCTTTCACCTGGAAATTTCCTTTCCCATCTGCTTCATGCCAATGATAAAATAGTTGGACATGGAGTCTCTGCCAGTAGAATGCTTTTCCATCGTCCGGCACATCCGGGGTCTGCTCATCCGTCCACTCATAGTAGCGCTGTGCAACCTCTGTAATACCTTCTGTAGTGGCAAGTTCCTCCACTGTAGTTCCAGTGGCTTCTGCAAAAGGCTCCCAGTCAGTCTTATTGATCATGGTGATCTCTGTGGATTTGGCAACCGGGAAAAGATATAAAGCGCCATCCTGGTTAAAATAGCCCTCCTGGATGTAGGAATCTACATACCTGGACAGCTCATCTTCTGTAAAAGTACACGGAAAGGTCTGCCAGCTTATCCTGCTGCTGTACTGCGTAAGCAGTATCAGAATAGGAAGAAAAAATTATCCGGCAGTTCTTCTGCTCCTACTTCTCCGTTCAAAGAGCTGTTGACTGCTTCCTCAAGGTCGGATACGGAACCCCTGACTGTAGCTCTCCACGTAGATACCCTCCTCTTTTCCAACGGAGGCGTTAAATTCCTTTACAAGGGTGTCAAACATTGCCTGTTGGGCACCGTTGTAATAATGCCAGATTGTCAGGGATATCGGGTGATCCGGATCCAGCTTCACAGACTTGCCGTCACCGCTTCCAGAGCCGCCACAGCCAGCCAGTGACAAGGTCAGCATAGCTGTCAGCATCATCGCTACACATTTCTTTTTCATATTCTTTTTCTCCCTTTACTGAACCTGTTTCCATGTAAATCGTACTATTTTATATGGAAAGATATACATTCAGCCTGTATATTTGCGTCTGTACTATTTGAATAATGAACAACTATTAAAAACACGATGAAGAAAAAATTTCTATTGTCTATGTATGGGGATGTTACTGGGTATATCTTCGGTTGAGGCTAAAGTGACACTTCCTTCCATTATTTCCGACAATATGGTTCTGCAGGCACAGACCAAAGTCTGTATATGGGGTAAGGCTACTCCAGGTGAAAACATTTCGGTTGCACCTTCCTGGAATGAAAAAAGCATTAGCACTACGACTGGAAAAGACGGACGCTGGAGGGTATATATATCTACACCCAAAGCGTCAGACAATCACTCCCTGACAGTTAAAGGAGAAAATGTCATTACTGTACGTAATGTATTGATCGGTGAAGTCTGGCTTTGTACAGGACAGTCTAACATGGAGTTTCCCGTAGCCCATGACCCGAAGGTGAAGTGGAAAACCGGTATGCTGGGTGAAGCGGAAGTAATGAAAGATGCAGATTATCCCGAAATACGTTTGTTTCATGTAGAGCATCAGCTGGCTCACGAAAAAGAACAGGATGACTGTACTGGTAAATGGGTTGTCTGTTCTCCCGAAAATATACGTGACTTTTCGGCTGTAGGGTTTGTATTTGGAAAGAAACTGCATAACGAACTGGGAGTTCCTGTCGGGTTGATTCAGTCTACATGGGGAGGTACACATGCTGAATCGTGGACTTCTATGGAAGTAATGAAAGATGATACTTTATATAGTGATGTCCTTCAGCAGTTTGCTTTGAAAAATGTGAAACGTAATAAAGACTATTGTAAAGTACCTTCTACGCTTTGGAACGGAATGATAGCTCCTATTGCCGGATATACGGTAAGAGGAAACATCTGGTATCAGGGAGAATCTAATTCTATTCGCGCTGAAAAGTATCAGCAGGTTTTCACCAATATGATAAATTCCTGGCGTGAACGGTGGGGGCAATCAGACATGCCTTTCTATTTTATGCAGATAGCTCCTCATTACAGACAGCCGGCCGAGATTCGCGAAGCACAGTTGAAGACCTGGCGTGAGAGCGGACTGAAAAATGTTGGAATGGCGGTTGTGGTAGATGCTGCCGATTCTACGGATATTCATCCGCGTAACAAACGTGTGGCAGGCGAGCGGCTGGCTGCATGGGCATTGGCAAAGCAGTATGGGAAAAACGTGGCCTATTCGGGACCTGTGTATAAAAAGATGAAGATTGATGGGAGCAGAGTGTTATTGAGCTTTGATTATACGGAAGGTGGCTTGAAAACCCTTGATGGAGGTGATGTAAAAGGCTTTTTCATATCCGGAGAAGATGAGCGTTTTTATCCGGCACAGGCTGTTATAAAAGGAAATAAGCTGGAGCTTACTTCAGACAAAGTAATGCATCCCGTTGCAGTGAGATATGGTTGGGGAACTTTCTTCCGGGTAAATCTTTGTAACGGAGCAGGTATACCTGCAGTTCCTTTCCGTACAGATTGCTTTGCTCCTGAAAAGGCTTCGCGGAAGTTTGCCGATTCAGAGATGCGCCGTTTCCCTCAGGCATGGCAGCTGGATCATGGTAAACGTCTTTTCTTCGGGTATGCTCAGGGGGTAGGATGCTGTGCGATGCTTGACATGTGGAAAGCTACTGGTGATAAACGCTACTTCGATTATGTAGAAGAGTGGGGGGATACGATAATCAACGATAAAGGAGAAATATATAAGTATGATATGGCTACTTATAATCTTGATTTTATCAATCCGGGAAAAGTTTTATTCGATCTTTATCGTGAAACACATGATGTTAAGTATAAGAAAGCGATGGACGTGTTGGTTAAGCAACTCGAACATCACCCTCGTACTTTAAAAGGTGGATTTTGGCATAAACTTGTCTATCAGCATCAGATGTGGCTGGATGGTTTGTATATGGCCTCTCCTTTTCTGGCTCAATACGGTGCGGAGTTCAATCGTCCGGATTTAATAGATGAGGCGGTGAAACAGTTCAGACTTTGTCATGAGTATACGTATGACGCTCGGACCGGATTGTATTATCATGCCTGGGATGAAAGTAAATCTCAACGTTGGGCTAATCCGGAAACGGGACATTCGCCTAATTTCTGGGGACGCAGCATTGGCTGGTGGTTTATGGCTCTTGTGGATGCTCTCGATTATATTCCTGAGAATCATCCGGGGCGGGCAGATATGATCGGTTGGATTCAGGGACTTGCTGAAACGCTTCCAAAGTATCAGGACAAGAATGGCTTGTGGTATCAGGTTATTGATCAGCCCAAACGGGAAGGCAATTTTCCAGAAGCTTCTGTAACGAGCCAGTGTATGTATGCATATGCCAAGGCGGTAAATAAGGGATACATTGACAAGAAGTATCGGGCGGTTGCAGAAAAGGCTTTTAAAGGATTGAATGACAAATTGATGCGTGAAAATGCGGATGGTACTTTAACCTTGACTCGTTGCTGTCAGGTAGGAGGTTTGGGAGGTAATCCTTACCGTGACGGAAGTTTTGAATATTATATAGGAGAAAAAATGCGTGATAACGACGCAAAGGCAACCGGTCCTTATATCATGGGATGTTTGCAATTAGGATATTAAAAGAATGAGTGAAAAATGAAAAAAGTAATTGTATTTTTATCTTATGTATGGTTGGCTGTGAATGTGTTGTTGGCAGAGGAGCCATATAAATATGAGTATCTTTATAAAGATTTACCGTTTGAGATGCCTCGTGTTAAGGCTCCGGTTTTTCCGGATAATGAGGTTAACCTGAAAGATTTTGGGGCTGTTGGCGACGGTATGCATCTTTGTACTGAAGCATTTGCCAAGGCTATTGATGCTTTGGATAAAAAAGGAGGTGGAAAATTAACAGTTCCGGCTGGTGTATGGTTTACTGGTCCGATTGTTTTGAAAAGCAACATCAATTTGCATATAGAAAAAGGAGCTATTGTTTTGTTTTCTCCAGATGTCGATTTATATCCGTTGGTAGAAACGGTATTCGAAGGTTTGGATACCCGACGCTGCCAGTCGCCGATATCGGGTCGTAATCTGGTGAATGTAGCCATAACAGGTCAAGGAGCGATTGATGGGAACGGTCATTACTGGCGTCCTTTAAAGAAACAGAAGGTAACAGAGGGGCAATGGAAAGCGGCTACTTCCCGGGGAGGAGTATATAAGCGTCCCGATTACTGGTTCCCTTATCCTGAAACATTGAAAGGAGATACTATCAGTAACATGAATGTACCTCAGAATCTGAAGACAGAAGAAGAGTGGCAAAGTGTACGCCATTTCCTTCGTCCAGTGATGGTTAGCTTCATAGAATGTAAAAATGTATGGCTGGAGGGAGTAATTTTTCAGAATTCCCCGGCATGGAATCTTCATCCGCTTATGTGCGAGAATGTTTTGATTGAGAATGTAGAAGTACGTAATCCGAGCTACGCTCAGAATGGCGATGGACTTGATTTGGAATCATGTAAAAATGCTTTAATCGTAAATTCTTCGTTTGATGTGGGTGATGACGGTATTTGTCTGAAGAGCGGAAAAGATGAAGACGGACGTCGTCGTGCTCGTGCTTGTGAGAATGTAATAGTGGACGGATGTACGGTATACAAAGGACATGGAGGTTTTGTAGTAGGAAGCGAGATGAGTGGAGGTGTACGTAACATCTCTGTCAACAACTGTCAGTTTTTAGGCACAGACGTTGGACTTCGTTTCAAGAGCAAGCGAGGTCGCGGTGGAGTTGTAGAGAATATATGGATCCGTAATATTTCGATGATTGATATTCCGACCGAACCAGTAACCTTTAATCTTTATTATGGAGGCAAATCGGCTGTTGAAGTTCTGGAAAGCGGTGAAGTAGTTCCTGTAAAAGTTGCTCCAATGCCGGTAGATGAAACAACTCCCTGTTTCCGGAATATCCATATTGAACATCTGACCTGTTCAAATGCACGCCGGGCTATGTATTTTAATGGAATACCCGAGATGCCTATAGATGGTATTACATTGAAACATATACGTATCAGTGCAAAGAACGATGCTGAATTTTATTATTGCAAGAATATTCATAAAGAAGATGTAAAGATAGAATTGTTGGTAAAATAGAGATAATATTAAATCTTGTTTTCGAGCCTGAAGATGCCGTGAGGCATTTTCAGGCTTTTTCTTTTGAAAGATCTATAGTTTGTTGATTTTTATCTTGTTTGTTTACTAATTTTTACATGTGAATAGATTAAGGACCTATTTCTTAAGTCCAAATGTATTATGTGAAATAGGATAAATTCGTTTTTATACTTGGTTTCATGTTGTTATGTAGATATTATATTGAATATTAGTTACATGTATAATTTTATAGGTAAACGTACAATTTTATATGCATAAATTATGTGGATTTCATAGCTTTGTAATGTAAAAAAATCAATTAATAATTAATTTATGTATTACTAATCAACTATGAGAAGCGTACAAAAAAAATCTCTACTTATTAATTATTTTGTTAATAAGTTTTCCTTTGAATGTTCTTGCTCAGAACAAAACAATTACTGGTACAGTAAGGGATGTGAATGATGTAGTCATCGGAGCTTCTGTAACAATAAAAGGACAATCTTCTGTTGGTACTATTACGGATATGGATGGAAATTACACACTGTCTGTTCCGGCATCGGCGAAAGAACTGACTTTCTCTTATATTGGTTACGAGACACAAACTGTAGCAATAAAGGGACGTACACAGATTAATGTGACATTGAAAGAAAGCAGTCAAATGTTGGAAGAAGTTGTTGCAATTGGTTATGCTAAAGTTAAACGTAAAGATTTGACCGGCTCTTCTGTTTCAGTTGGTGCGAATGATTTGAAGATGTCACCTGTTAGTACGGCTGCGCAAGCTTTAGCTGGTAAAGCTGCGGGTGTGAATATTGTTCAGCAGAGTGGAGCTCCAGGTTCTGAAATTAATATTACAGTTCGTGGTGGAACATCTATAACTCAAGGAACACAACCTTTATATATTGTTGATGGTTTCCAGATGGAAAATGGTTTGCAGAATGTCGATATTAATGATATCGAAAGCATTGATGTTATGAAAGATGCTTCTGCAACGGCTATTTATGGAGCACGCGGTTCTAACGGTGTTATTTTGATTACTACTAAATCTGGTAAATCTGGCAAGACTGAGGTTTCTTACAATGGTTTCGTAAGCTTTGATCATCTTGGCAAAAAATTAGATCTGCTGGGAGTTGAGGATTATGTGAAATATCAGTATGAATTCCAGTTATTGAGAAGCAATCAGAGCAGCTTTGCTAATTTGTTTGGCGGCAATATTAATGATGCTGATTTTTATACTGGAGCATATAGTCGTATTCATGATAATTATGGAAGTCGTGAAGGCATTGACTGGCAGGATGAAGTTTTTGGCTCTACTGGTATTACACAAAATCATAATGTTAATATCACTGGTGGTACTGAAAAAACAAAATACATGATTAGCTATAATTATACAGATGAAAATGGTATTATGGCAAAGCATGGTTATCAGAAAAATAGTATTCGTGCTAAAGTGAATCATGAATTATGGAAGGGAGTTCGTTTTGATTTTTCTTCTAGCCTTCAGATGACTAAAGTTGAAGGTGGAGGTAGTTTGGGTGGTAAACTGAAGCAAACTATTTTGCAGCCGGTTACAGGTGGTGTACAGTTTACTAACGAACAGATGCTTAGCCAAGATTTGTCAGATGCATATTCTGATATGCCAGGAGCAGATAATTATGATATTAATAACCCTTTGCTGGATAATGAAGCAATTGATCAGGAAAAATACACTCGTTTTGCTACTGTAAATGCAGGTATCGAAATTGATATCATAAAGAATTTGACTTGGCGTACTGCAGCCAGCTATATGTGGCAGCAGGTGCGGGAAGATTATTGGGATAATGGTTCTACTCGTCAGGCTGATGCTAATCAGAGTCCTTATGGTTACGGCTATCGTAATAATGATGAAAAATATTCATGGCAGGTAACTAATACATTAAACTATGCCTTCGACTTAGATGACCATGCTCATGATTTTAATATATTGTTAGGTCAGGAAACTTGGTATACAGAATCAATGAATTTGGATAATGAGTACCGTAAATTTACAGATGGTAATTTTGGACTGAATGATGTGAGCATGGGTGAACCTTATACATGGAAGTCTGGTAAGAGTCGTGAAGGTTTGGTATCTGTATTTGGTCGTCTTTCTTATAACTTTAAGGAACGTTATTTGTTTACTGGAACATTACGTGCTGATGGCTCTTCCAAATTCGCAAAAGGAAATCAGTGGGGAATTTTCCCTTCTGCATCTGCTGCATGGCGTATTTCTGAAGAAGCTTTCTTAGAAGATGTTGATTTTCTGGATAACTTGAAGCTTCGTGTTGGTTATGGTACAGCTGGTAATAATAATGTCGATAATAACATGTATGCTACAAGCTATGGATCTGGACATTATGGTATTAATGGAAGTGATTACATTACTTATGTACCGGGATCTACACTTGGTAATTCTAACTTGAAATGGGAAAAAACAACAACTACAAATGTTGGTTTGGATATATCGGTATTGGGAAGCCGCGTAAATCTGTCAGTTGATTTCTATAATAATGAATCTTCAAATCTTTTGATTAAGAATAAGATTCCAACTTCAACAGGATATAGTGACCAGTATCAGAATATTGGTGCTATCCGTAACCGTGGTGTAGAATTGGTATTGAATACAACTAATATTCGTACGAAAGATTTTACTTGGAATACTGATTTTAATATCGCTTTCAACCGTTCTAAAGTACTTGAACTTTACGGTAATAAAGAAACTAATTACTTTATCCAAGATTATGAAAGTCGCATGGGATACAAGATAGAAGTTGGTAAACCATTGGGACAGTTCTATGGATTAGTATATGATGGAATTTATACAACAGATGATTTTGTTCAACAGCCAGATGGAACCTATATGTTAAAAGACGGCGTTCCATCATTGAAAGGATTTGATCGTTCACAAGTAAAACCTGGTGATGCTAAGTATGTTCCACAAACAGGTGAAGTAGATGAAAATGGAAATCCTGTATGGTCTACAAACGACCGTACTGTGATAGGTAGCGCTGCACCTAAGTTTACTGGTGGTATGAATAATACATTCAGATACAAAGGTTTTGATTTATCTGTATTTATGAATTTCTCATTTGGTAATGATGTCTTCAATATGAGTACTCAGCGCTTTATCGGTCCTTATTTGTCAAATCAGAACTCTTTGGCGATAATGAATAATCGTTTCACATTGATTGATCCGGCTACCGGTAAAGAAGCTACTGATTTGGTGCGTTTGGCTGAATTGAATCCTGGACAATACGGTGATGACATTATGTGGAATATTTCTCAGAATAATAAAACAGCTATCAGTGATCATAGCAGTTATTATATTGAGGATGGTTCTTACTTACGTTTTAGTACGATTACTTTAGGTTATACATTCCCTAAAGCTTGGATTCAGAATTTGAAATTAAATAATGCAAGAGTTTATTGCACACTGAATAATATTGCTACAATTACAGGATATAGCGGTTATGATCCTGAAGTTTCTGCTGAAGGTGGTGCATTGACTCCGGGTATTGATAATTCTTCTTATCCACGTTCTAAGAGCTGGGTTGTTGGCGTAAATTTAACATTCTAATAGCATTTTATAAATATGAAAAAGATAATAAATATTGTAGGCGTATCGGCACTATTATTTACATGCGCTTCGTGTCAAGACTGGTTGGATATGCCTTCAGAATCAAAGGCTGATAGTTCTTCTGTTTTCGAAACAGTTGGTCGTGCAGAAATGGCCGTTGTTGGTGCATATCCTAATATTCATACTCAGGAACTGGGATATCAGTTGTTGGAAGGTACAGATGAGGCTAGTTCTTCGGAAACAAACTCCAAATACAATGTTTCTAATTATGACTATACTTCGACTTCTTCTATGTTGAGTTCTACCTATACAAACATGTATAAGGCTATTGAATATGTGAATGTCTGCATAAAGAATATTCCTTCGATGAAAGTTGCTGAGAGTGAGCAGAAAAAATTAAATTCTTTATTGGGAGAAGCTTTGGCTATTCGTGCATATGCATATTGGAATATTGTACGTTTTTATGGTGATGTTCCGTATACTGATATTCCAACATCCGATTTGACTACTTTCTCTTCTTCTCGTGTAAGCCGTGATACAATTTACGATCATTGTGTCAGAGATTTGCAACAAGCTATCGATTTACTACCTTGGCAAAGTGAAGGAATGGTTTCAACTCCTGAACGTTTTACAAAGAATTCTGCTTATGGTATTTTAGCTCGTGTCGCTTTGTATGCTGCTGGATATTCTTTGCGCTGGGATTTGAGTACTGTTCCGTATAATGCTTCTACAGTTCGCATTGCACAACGTGAAGATAAAGCTCGTATCCATGAATTGTATCAAATAGCAGCAGATGCATGTAAAGCTGTTATTACTCAAAAAGAAAATGGACTTTTGGATAATTATGATGAGGTCTTTCGTGATTTGTGTACGAAACAGTACAATGAAGAAACCATGTTGGAATATGGATGGTATGGAGCAAATTCTTCGGATGTTCGTACTGGTTATGTAAATGGTATTCCGACGAATGGTTCTGGAGGTACGTTTGGTAAAGGCGGTGCACAAATGATAACAATGCCTACATTCTATTTTGAATTTGATGAAGGTGACCAGCGTCGCGATGTTTCAATCTGTAATTATGGTTTGTACACAGACGGTACATATCAGATGAATACATATATAGGATCAGGAGTTGGTAAATACCGCATTAACTGGTGTAAGAGCAGAGGTACTTCCGACAGTCGTCGTGATATAAACTTCCCGCTGTTGCGTTATTCTGATGTGTTGTTGATGTATGCGGAAGCTTTAAACGAGTTAAATAATGGTCCTACATCGGATGCTATTGATGCGTTTAAGCAGGTACGTATGCGTGCTTTTAAATATGATGAAAGTAAGATAGGAACAATACCATCTGATTATGAAGGATTTAAAAATGCAATAATTCAGGAACGCAAATTGGAACTTTCTCATGAGTCTCTTCGTAAAACAGATTTGACACGTTGGGGTATCTTATATGAACATCTTACTGCCGAAAAAGAAAAATTGTATCAGTTGGCAAATAGAGAAGGTAAATATGCTAATGTAGATGTATATCGTGCTTACAAAGGTGGTACGGCAGTTTATCAGGACCCGACTATTGCATTGCCATATATTTCAATTAAAGAAAGTGATTTTGTAACTATGGGACTAACTGCTGATGAAATAGCTAAACTGAATATTTTGAATGATAATGTAAATGGAGGTTTCTTGGAAAAAGAATTTTACGAAGATGAAGCAGGTAATGTTTATTTCTCTGAAAATTCAGCTCCAGCTGGAACTAAGTTGACTCCAGTTACTTATACTATCTTGAATATGTTTGGCTGCCATACTATTAAGAGCAAAGGTGGTTTGTATGTTGATTCTAGTGAGTATGAAGATAATACATTTATAACCAGAATGTTCTATGGATTACAGAAAAATATGGTTGAAATATTACCCTTCAGTACAACAAGTATTATTGATGTGAATCCTGGATTGGCAGGTCAGCAGCATCCATGTTATTAATCTTGTAAAATAAGAAATGAAAAGGCAGGATTGGAGATATATCCCTAATCTTGCCTTTTTTAATATTGTTTCTGATTAGCTATATGTTTATAGATATGTTTTTTAAAAGAATTGGGTTTCTATACATTCTGTTGGGGATGTTTAGCTATGTTCAAGCACAGCACCTGGCTTTCCCCGAAGCAGAAGGTTATGGAAAATATACGGTAGGAGGAAGAGGTGGAAAAGTGATAAAAGTCACTAATCTGAACGATTCCGGTAAGGGAAGTTTTCGGGAAGCCGTAGAGCAGAGCGGGGCTAGAATTGTTGTTTTCGATGTAGATGGTACGATTGAATTGAAAACTCCTCTACGTATCAATCATGATAGTATTACGATTGCCGGTCAGACCGCACCGGGAGATGGGATTTGTCTAAAAGATAATCCTTTAATTGTGAATGCAAGCGAAGTAATCATACGCTATATTCGTGTCAGGGTAGGTGATAAATATAAAACTGACGCTGACGGTATAGGTGGAGGACGTTACGGACAGCATCATGTTATTCTGGATCATCTGACCTCTAGTTGGTCGATTGATGAATGTTTGTCGATTTATAAGACTAAGAACCTGACGGTACAGTGGTGCATGATTAACCAGAGTCTTACATGTTCTGTTCATACCAAAGGATGTCATGGCTTTGGAGGTATATGGGGTGGCTATAAAGCGACATTTCATCACAATTTATTGGCAAATCATTCTAGTCGTAATCCGAGATTTTCATCGGTTGATAGCACGAAAATGGTAGATTTCCGTAATAATGTTGTCTTTAACTGGGGATTTAAGGCGGCTTATGGAGGCGGACGTTATGGTGAAATTAATATGGTAGCCAACTATTATAAACCAGGGCCTGGTACTCAATGTCCTTATAAACTGTTGGATGTAGCTGAAGACGGTACAGGAAAATATTATATAAGTGGTAATATATTAGAAGAGAATGTAGCAGTTTCTCAAGACAACAGAAAAGGTGTTTTTGGCAAAGATTCGCTTGCTTGTCTGGTTAGTCTTCCTTTTGCATACGAGACTATTCAGGAGGATACACCTCAGGAAGCATATCGTAGAGTATTGGAACAAGCTGGTTGCAGCCTGGTACGTGACAATTATGACAGCGAAATAGTGAGTCAGATAAAACGAGGTATTTCATTATATGGAAAGAATGGCTTTATTGACACACCCGCTCAAGCAGGAGGCTGGCCTGAATTGAGAAAAGGTACTCCTCTACAGGATAGTGATGGCGACGGTATGCCTGATAAGTGGGAAAAAGAGCATAAATTAAATCCGCAGGATGCTGGTGATGCTTCATCTTTTACGATTTGCAAATATTACACTAATATTGAACTGTATATTAATGGCTTGGTGAAATACTAACTAATCTGAATGGATTTTTTATTTAAATGAGTATGATATTCGTGCATTTGGATATTTTTCTAGTAGAATGTACATTATTCTATGTAGGATTTTGTTTAGATGTTTTATATTCGCAATGTACATAAATATGCTATTATTCAAGGTTCTACATTAATTTAAAGAAATAAAATTAAGAATACATGAAAAAACTGATTTATTCACTTGCTGCCCTGACTTTAGCGGCGTGCAGTGCTGAAAAACAAGAACCTATCGACCGTCCTGCGCTGGTTACTCGCAATAATCCCTCTGTGACGGCAGTAGATTCACTGGCATCTTTGTCTGTTGGTAATGGAGAGTTTGCTTTTACAACGGATATTACCGGACTACAAACATTTCCCGACGTATATAAAAATGGTGTACCTTTAGGAACACAGAGTCAGTGGGGCTGGCATAGTTTTGCTAACCCTGATGGATATAAGCCGGAGGATGCCTGGAGAGAATACGATTTTGGCCGTGGACATAAGGAGATATATTCTTGTCAATTTAAAGAAGAAGGACGTCAACGTGAGGCATCCAATTGGCTTCGTGTTAATCCTCATCGTTTGCATTTGGGAATTGTGGGATTGGAACTGGAAGAGGGTGTTACGGCTTCTCAGTTGCAGAATATCCAGCATAAACTGGATATGTGGAATGGAGAGGTGAGCAGTAGTTTCAGTATTTCGGACGTTCCGTACTATGTGCAGACTGTTTGTCATCCGGAATATGATATGATTGCTGCCCGTGTTTCATCTCAGTTACACCCTGGAATAAAATTCCATTTCCCTTATCCTACAGGTGGACATTGTGATGATGCGTGTAACTGGAATGCAAACGATAAACATACTACTACTCTTGTCAGTCAAGACGAGCAGTCGGCAGTGCTGAAGCGTGAACTTGATGCTACAACTTACTATGTAACTATCCGTTGGGAAGGAAAAACTACATTGGCAGAGAAGAGTAAAAACTATTTTGTATTGACACCTGCTGATACTGTTCTGGCCTTTACTTGTCAGTTTACTCCGGAGGAATCCAAGACTCCTGCTGTTACATTTGCTGAAGCGGAGAAGGCTTCGTCCGAATATTGGAATAACTTCTGGAATAAAGGTGGGGTAGCTGATTTCTCTCTCTGTACCGATCCTAGAGCAAAAGAACTGGAGCGTCGTGTTGTTTTGAGTCAATACCTGCTTGCAATTCAGTGTGCAGGTTCTACTCCTCCACAAGAAACAGGGCTTACTTATAATTCTTGGTTTGGCAAGTTCCATATGGAAATGATTTGGTGGCATCAGGCACAATTCGCTTTATGGGGACATCCTGAACTGCTCGACCGTACATTGGCATGGTATCATCAGGCTGAGCCGGTTGCCCGTGAAATAGCACAACGTCAAGGATTCGAAGGAATACGTTGGATGAAGATGACAGATCCTAGCGGAATGGAAGCACCTTCCAATGTCGGAAGCTTCCTTATCTGGCAGCAGCCACATTTGATTTATCTGGCAGAGCTTCTGTATCGTGCCAATCCATCGGATGAACTGATTAAGAAATACAATGATCTGATTCAGAAGACAGCCGAGTTCATGTATTCGTTTGCTGTTTACGATAAGGAACACGACCGCTATATTCTGAAAGGAGCTATTCCTGCACAAGAAACATTGCGTGCTGCCGATACGGTAAATCCTCCGTTTGAATTGTCATACTGGTTGTTCGGTATGCAGACTGCACAGACCTGGCGCGAACGTGCCGGTATGGAGCGTGTGCCTGAATGGGATACACTGATAGAAAAGCTTTCTCCTCTTGCTTACAATGAAGATAAGTTGTATCTGGCCGCCGAAACAGCTGTCGATACATATAAGGATATCCGTTTTACATCCGATCATATGGCTGTGCTTGGAGCAGTAGGTATTTTGCCGATGAATAAGCTGGTCAATCCTGAATATATGAAGAATACGCTGAACTGGGTATGGGATAACTGGAACTGGAACAAGACATGGGGATGGGACTATCCGATGACTGCCATGGATGCTGCTCGTCTGGGTGAACCTGAGAAGGCTGTAGGTGCTTTGCTCATGGATAAGCGTACCAATACTTATTTGGTAAACGGACATAACTATCAGGACGGACGTCTGCGTGTATATTTGCCAGGCAATGGTGGATTGCTTACTGCGGTAGCGATGATGTGTGCCGGTTGGGATGGTTCTGAAGGTGTAAATCCGGGATTCCCGAAAGATGGTAAGTGGAATGTGCGTTGGGAAGGTCTGAAGCCACTTCCATGATAAATTGAATATGTTTAGAGAATACGGATTAACTGGAAGTATTCAAGAGTATATGACTTCTGGTTAATCTGTATTTTTTTAGAATGAATAAAGCTATTTGAAAAATGAATAAAAGAAACTTGTTTTCGTTTGTGTGGCTGTTGGCACTGGGAACTGTTTCCTTACCGGCACAAACCAAACAGGCTAAAAAGATCGGCGACTTTATCGAGTCGACTTCTTACAATGAGCATAAACGAGGGGCTGAGCGTACGCTTCAGTATTATCCCGAGGGGGACGATTTTGTGTGTATAAACGGGAAGAACCGGTTTACCAGAGCGTTGTACGGAAGCTGGTCGCCTTTTCGTCTTGAAACAAGCGACCGTCCGGTTTTTGCTGCATACGATAAGCGTAACAGCAAGCATATTCGTTTCCTTCTGCAAGGCAGGGGACTGTCAGTCGCTCTCGATTCAATTGAATTTTGTGAAGCCAGATATACTGCCGGTCGACGTACGTATCTACTGAAAGATGCGGCTTTAGGAAAAGGAACGCTCTCTGTGTCCGTATTGGCTTTTCCGGATGCTGACGGAGCTGTCTGGAAATTCTCAGCGAAAGATTTGGCGGAGGATATGGTTTTGCGTTGTTTTATCTCTGAAATCCGGGCGAAGAAACTGAGCCGTAACGGTGATATGGGAGCCGATCCTCCTGGATGTTTCGAAGCCCCCGAAAAGCCTCAAATGCAGAAAGAGTACGATTTGCCGTTGACAGATGAGGCTTATCTGGTTTTGGAAAATCTGGATTTGAAGCTTGTTCCGCTTGATGAGGGAAGACGTTTGTATCAGAAAGCTGAGGATGCTCGAAAGGCACTGGCTTCGCGTATTCGTTTTACTACTCCCGATCCTTATTTCAATACGCTGGGCGGAGCACTGGCTGTTGCTGCCGATGGTATTTGGGACGGGCAGGTCTGGCTTCATGGAGCGGTAGGATGGCGCATGCCGCTAAGCGGATGGCGTGCTGCTTATACGGGAGATGCTTTGGGATGGCACGACCGTGCCCGTAAGCATTTCGATGCTTATGCTGCCAGTCAGGTAACCGATGTACCCAATATGATTCCGCATCCGGCACAGGATTCTGCTTTGCATCTGGCACGTTCTGTTAAAAAATGGGGAACTCCTCAGTATAGTAACGGATATATTTGTCGTAATCCACGTCGAAACAATCAGATGCATCACTATGACATGAACTTATGTTATATCGATGAATTGTTGTGGCATTTCAACTGGACAGGTGATTTGGAATATGCCCGCCAGATGTGGCCAGTCATAACTCGTCATCTTGCCTGGGAGAAACTGAATTATGACCCCGACAATGACGGCTTGTATGATGCGTATGCCTGTATCTGGGCGAGCGATGCCTTGTATTATAACAGCGGGGCAGTGACGCATTCGTCTGCCTATAACTATCGTGCCAATAAGATGGCTGCGGAAATAGCCCGTAAGATAGGGGAGAATCCGGAACCGTATCAGAAAGAGGCTGACCGTATTTTGGCTGGAATGAATAAACGTTTATGGTTGTCTGATAAAGGTCATTGGGCGGAATATCAGGATTTCATGGGACACAAGCGTTTGCATGAGAGTGCGGGAGTCTGGACGATTTATCATGCGTTGGACAGCGAAACGGCTAATCCGTTTCAGGCTTATCAGGCAACACGATATGTCGATACGCAGATTCCTCATATTCCGGTTGAAGGAAAGGGACTGAAGGATGAAGGTTATGCTACAATCTCTACCACCAACTGGTTGCCTTATTCGTGGAGCATCAACAATGTAGCCTTTGCCGAAGTGATGCATACGGCTCTTGCTTATTTTCAGGCAGGTCGTTCTGATGAGGGGTATAAACTATTGAAAAGCTCTGTTCTCGATGGTATGTATCTGGGCGACAGTCCCGGAAACTTCGGGCAGATTAGTTTTTACGATGCTGCTCGTGGGGAATGTTACCGTGATTTTGGCGATCCTGTAGGAGTTGCTTCACGCGTTATGATTCAGGGAGTGTATGGCATTTTGCCCGATTTGATGAACGACAAGCTGGTTATCCGTCCGGGATTCCCGTCCGACTGGAAGGAAGCATCGCTCACAACGCCGGATGTGACCTATCGTTTCTCAAGAGAAAAAGATACAGATACTTATCAAATTACCCAACGTTTCGGCAAACCATTAGAAATCGGACTTCGGATAAAGGCTGTTCGCGAGAAAGTGGCTTCGGTTGAAGTGAACGGAAGGAAAGCGGACTGGAGTTTGGTTGATGCAGCAAGTGGCAGTCCGGAATTACTCGTGGTAGCTCCCGAAACGGAAAACGCCGAAATAACTATTCGTTGGAAAGGAAAGCCTTTGCAGACACTTGTTGTCGGAGAACTGAAAGTTGATGCCGGTGGACAGATTTCACTTCGCGCGCCTCAGGGAATCCAACTGTGTGAAATTTACGATCCGCAGGGTATTTCAGCATCTACAACGATTGAAGGAAACAGTTACAGCACAAACATAAATAAGGGGGTAGAAGGACATCATACTTTCTTTGTCCGTACCCGACAAGGAGATATGGACTGGTGGCAACCGGTAAATGTCTTCATCCAGTCTCCTTATGTTGCAGCGAGAGAGGATTTCTCGGAGGTGAATACATCTGCCTGTCGCATGATTGATATGGATAAATACTTGAACGATTCGGTTACATCTATTTTCCGTGAACAATATTTCTCTCCGCGTTCTCCGTATACTACCTTGCAGCTTCCTGTGCAGGGTATAGGGGAGTGGTGTCATCCGCTGCTGAGCGCTTCGATTGACGACAGTGGATTGCGGAATCTGGTTCGTGACAACCGGTTTAATACTTCATTGGGTGTTCCGTTCCGCCTGATGAAAGAAGGAAATAATATTGCATTTACTTCTTTGTGGGACAATTATCCAGACAGTATTTGTGTGCCGCTTGCAGGAAAAGCATCGCATGCGTATTTGTTGCTTGCCGGAAGTACCAATCATATGCAGTGTCACATTGCAAATGGTGTACTGAAAGTGCGTTATACCGACGGTACGTATACCGAACTGACTCTGACTAATCCAGATAACTGGTGTCCGATAGAACAGGATTTTTATGTAGATGGAAAAGCATTTACAGTGCCTGAACCTCGTCCGTATCGCTTGCATCTGAAAACCGGAAAAGTAAGTCGTGACCTGGGAAAAGAGTTAGGTATAACGGGCGTGTACGGTCGTGAGATAGAAGGCGGAGCAGGTGTCTTGCTGGATATGCCGCTCGATCCGGAAAAAACGCTTGAATCGCTTACCCTTGAAACTCTTGCCAATGACGTAGTTATCGGGCTGATGGGAGTTACTTTACAACGATAGAAAGAGAATCTGTCCATAAGTGGATAAAAACATCAGCATGTTTATGTGAAAACATGCTGATGTTTTTTTTATTTCTGTACAAAAATGCCGGAAGTTTGTACAAATGTTTTTTATGTGTTGTACAAATTCCGGCTGAAATTTGAGCATATTTTAAAAGAAACTTGCTGAAGCCTTTTTGTTCCTTGCTGAACGTTGAGTTTTACTATCCGGTAAAACGGCTTTTACTCCTTGTAACTTACTGGTATTAAGCGTATATTCCCGTTAAGACCGGAAGGCATCGCATCCCAGTTTTTGTAGTCGCCTTTTACGTAGTTCAGCTTTGCCATATTGATATCCTTAAAGATGCGCCATTCTATATGCTTGCGATCCATATCAGCGATACGGTTGGCTGGCAGATTGGTTACTTCGACTTCTATCCGGTTCTTTCCTGGTTTTAGCCATTTTCCGACCTTTAACCGGAATGGAACTGCCCAGACTATGCCAGCATCGTTTCCATTAATACGTACACGCGCACTCTCGCGTACGTCACCTAAATCCAGTATCCAGTCGTCAGCTTCCATGGAAGGCATGTTTATTTCGATGGAGTAGCGGCCGGTTCCCATATTGATTTTAGCTTCCGGTTGTTCCAGTTCTGTCCATGATGTGGGAGAGTCTATGTCAAACTGACCGTTTATAGCTGGTGCGCTTTCTACGAATTCCAGTTTCCATCCGTGGTCCAGACTCAGGCTGTATGTCTGTTCTTCGGGATAATTCCACGCTGGTTCTTCGTCCAGTGACTTGTCGAATGTCTGAATGATGAGGCTTTCCCCCGATTTCAGTTGCAGACGGACCTGCAATTTCCCGTTTTCTATCCGGCTTTGTGCCTTGCCTCTTTCTCCGTTCATCGGATTGAAGAACATGGCAGTCGTTTCGGGAACATTCAGTGTAACCCATTCGTCTATATCTTTGTTTTGCAGACACGAAACAAAATAATGATGCCCTTCGGGATTCGAGCGGCGGATAAACTGAAGTCCACATCGTGTTTTCAACTCTTCTGAGGCTGTTCCCGTCTGTGCCAGTACCTGCTGATAGTCGGAACCGACAATGATGCGTCCTTTTCCGAGTATGAATGTCTGTGTATGTGTAAAGGAATCGACGTCAGGAAGTTGTCCGGTGATGTTTATGAAAGCGGCGCGGTTTTGTTTCAGACGATTGTATCCCGGAGTATCTTCGGGATATTGTTCTACAAAAATCACGGTTGCACCCTGACGAGCCAGTTCTACCAGTTTCTTGAGTGTGGCGGCAGGCATTAGTCGGGCGGCAGGAACAATCAGTGCTTTGTAATGTGTACCCCCACTGGTGACGAGCTGATTGCCTGCACAACGTGTCGTCTTGATGAAAGCATCAGAGATATAGTCTACATCATATCCTCCGGCAATAATTGTCTGGATGGTCTTGATAAACTTCGGGGCGTACCGGTCCATTTTATGAATGTCGAACGAAACAAGTCGTCCCGGAAGTTCGTCCCATAAATCGTATATGGGCAGATAAACCAGAAAATCATTATCGGGTTGTCCCATTTGCAGAAAAGACTGGCAGCGGGTTATGTATTCAAAAAATGCAGGTGCATCACGCCAGATACTATTTGTAGGCGACATATTGATGCTTGCGTAGAACAACCATCCAGGCCATGCCGCATCTTGTGGCGAATATGGTGTCCCGTGAAAGAACATGTGATTGACTCCCGATACGAACATCAGGTCCATATCCGGTTTACACTGTGAGAGAGAAGTACGGAAATGTTCCGTCAGCCAGGTAAATGTTTCCGAAGAAGTATAAGGCTTGCCGGCTATGTGTGCAGCCGAGGACGCATATTTCAGCATCGAAATATCCGAAAAATTCGGTCGGGTGAGGGAGTCTTTGCGCAGTCCTTTGATGTGAAAGTCTGTCAGACCGAATCCTTCACATTCAGGAATGTCGACCGAAGCATACGTATCTATCAGATTGGCAGGCGAACCATGTGCCTGATTGCGAGTTGTGCTACCGTGTTTGTGAGCCCATTTTGTCCATTGGGTCGTAAAGTTGTCTATCAGCATTTCGCTGACAGTTTCACGATAATCGGACACGATACGGCGAGTTGCTTCCGGACGTGAAGCATCCAGAAATTCAGGAAAGTGTTCTTCAAGTTTATAACCCCTGCGGCGTTCGAATTCTTCCAGCAGATGAGGAGTCCAGTCTGCCTTATACACTTCGTACGAATCATTAAAGAATGTACGCGGATAGGTTGCTTTGTTCTGTTTGAAAGCGCGGTCGAACTTGGTGAAATATCCTTTTACAGCCTCCGGATTCATGTGGTCCATTACATAACCTTCTCCGCCAGGAGCAGCACGTTTTACTTTTTGAAGCGTTTTGCCTACGAACAAAGCAATCAGTTTCCATTTACCTTTCGGAGCATTCCATTCGAGCTTGCCGTTTTTTACTTTCGATGTCAGGTTCAGACATGTTCCATCTTCAGCATAAGCCATCAGTCTGCTTAATTGGGCAAATTCACGTTGCTTTTGTTCTTTGGGAGACGTAATCTCTATTTGTTGTTCTATCTTTTTACCTCCCGTTACAATGTATTGTTCGAATATAGCCCGGGTAGCCGCGTGTTCCAATGTGATTTCCGGTCCTCCGAATGGCCATCCCGTTCCGGTATTCATATCGATGTCGATGCCGTTCTTCTGTGCTTCGTCTTGGGTGTATTGGTACATTTCCATCCATCGGGATGACAAAAACGGGATATCTCGCTGTTCGTTTCCCTTTACACCATAGATAGGCGTTATTTCCAGACTGCCTATTCCGGCTGTACCGTATTTGTGAAGATTGTATGCAAGTCCCTTTTGATCGACTGCACTTCCCATCCACCACCATCGGCTTCCCGGTCGTGCTTCAGGCTTTATTTCGGGCCAGTTTTGTGCTTGTACAGTACTTCCTAATAGCAATAGAGCTGTCAGTATGTCTTTCTTTTTCATTGGTATTTTATGATTGGTTTGTCTTGATGAAACAAAATTAAGGGCTTTGTTGATATAATTCAATGTACAAAAGTACATATTCCTAGAATATTGTATAAACCGTACCTAAGATGTGTGATTCTGTTTGCTATGTTTTATCTTTCTTGTAATTTTGTGCTTAGTTAATTGCATCAAGAAACATTTGTTTTTATACTGTATGAAAAACCAAAAGATTTGGATACTATGCTGGTTGGGCTGTTTGTTGTTGTCGTCATTTTCGGCGAAGGCTGCAATCGAACTTCGCAGCGAACGACTGACTACTGCTGATGGACTTGCAAACAATTCTGTGCGTTATATTTATCAAGATAGTAAAGGGTTTATCTGGATGGCCACACTGAATGGCTTGAATCGTTATGACGGTAATTCTCTTATCACCTTTCGTCCTCAGAAATCGAAAAAGATTTCTCTGGCAGACCATCGGGTGAAGGTGCTGGAAGAGGATCAGAATGGTTTTTTGTGGATTACAACGACAGCCGATTTAATCAGCTGTTATGATTTAAGGCATGACTGTTTTGTCGATTTTACCGGTTGCGGAGAATATCAGGATCATTATCGTGGCTTTTTTATAACAGAAGAAGCTGTGTGGCTATGGGGAGCTTCTCACGGATGTCGCCGTGTGACCTATCAGGATGGTCGTTTCACTTCTACATCATTTACCGTACAAAATGGCTCTTTGAAGAGCAACAATGTTCATTTTATCCGTCAGCACGGAGATAGAGTATGGATAGGAACACAGCAAGGTGTTTATTATTGGAAAGATAACAAGCTGGTGGCGGTAGATGAATCTCATTCGTATTGGAGGGCTATGTTTTACGAGGATAATCTTGTTTTTGTGACATCAGAAGGTGATTTGTTTTACTTTCAGACAGACGGAAAACTGAAATCTTTGGGAAGCCTTCCTCGTAAAACAAAAAAATGGGCGATGACCGGACTTTTTCGGATTGGTCAGAAACAGTATATCTTGACCTCAGAAGGTACGCTGTGTCTGGATATGAAGACTTTTAAGGTTGAGTCTGCTCCGGCATACTATAATATTCCTGAAGGACAGGTTAAAAAAGATGATAAAGGAGATTATTGGGTATATAACCGTACTGGTAATCTGTATTATATAAAATCGGATACAGGAGAAAAGAAAGTGTTCTCGGTAATGCCTTATGACAAGCTTGGATTCATTGATAAGGAACGATATTACATTGTGCACGACAGCCGAGGGATTATCTGGATTTCTACATATGGCAACGGACTGTTTGCTTATGATCCGGCTACGGAAAGCATACAGCATTTTACATCCGATTCGGGTATCTCTTCTCTATTGGCTTCCAATTATCTGCAATGTCTGATGGAAGACCGGTCGGGAAGTGTCTGGGTAAGTTCTGAATTTGCGGGTATATCTAAGTTGAGTGTATTGAATGAAGGCGCATCACGTGTGTATCCCGAAAAAGATTCTATGGCCGACCGCTCGAATACGGTGCGTATGATTGCTTCTACTTCTGATGGAGATATCTGGGTAGGTACACGTAGTGGCGGTTTATATATTTATGATGCAAAGCTGGAGATTCAGAAAAAGAAATTTCATCATGATATAAATACTTATGCTGTTTGTGAAGACAATGAAGGGAATCTGTGGATTGCTACCCGTGGTGAAGGCGTATGGATTGGAGATGTAAAATATCGGTATGATAAATTGAATGATAAGTCGCTTTCATCGGATAATGTCTTTTGTATGTTGAAAGACCGTAAAGGTCGTATGTGGATAGGTACGTTCGGTGGAGGTTTGAATCTGGCTGTTCCTACGCAGGATGGAAAGTATGAGTTCCGCCATTTCTTTACTCGTACTAACGGACAGCGGGAAACCCGTACGTTGTGTGAGGACAGTAACGGATGGATATGGGTCGGATCGAGTGAAGGTATATTTGTCTTTGATCCGGATAAACTGATTGCAGATCCGGAAGCCTATAAACATTATTCGTTGGAAAGTGGTGATTTGCAAAGTAATGATATCCGTGCGATAATACGTGACCGGAAAGGACATATGTGGCTGGCTGAGTCGGGAGCTGGATTTGGTATGTCTGTTGTCGGTCATAATTACGATAAGCTGGAGTTTACTCATTATACTTCACAAGATGGATTGGTAAGCAGTATGGTACAGGCCCTAATTGAAGATGATAAGGGGATGATATGGGTTTCTACTGAATATGGCTTGTCTTGTTTTAATCCGGAAACTGTTACGTTCGAAAATTATCTTTTTTCTGATTATATATTGGGTAATGTATATAGTGAAAACAGTGTTCTGAAGCTGCAAGATGGACGTCTGGCATTGGGTACAGGACAAGGTATTGTTATTGTAGACCCAAAGCATGTTTCGGTGAAAGATACTCCTATGCAAGTTACTTTTACGGATTTGAAACTGAATGGTATATCAGTCATTCCGGGAGATAAGGATTTTCCATTGGAAGCTTCATTGGCTTATGCAGAGTCTGTCCGGTTGAATTATGAACAAAATTCGTTTGTGATTGAATTTTCTACATTCAACTATTCAGATGCTGGATTGTCGAAGTTTGCTTACAAACTGGAAGGATATGACGATACTTGGAGTGCTCCTTCTTCTTTGAATTTTGCAGCTTACAAGAATCTGCCTCCAGGATCCTATCATCTTCATGTAAAGGCAAGGAATACAGCTGGTACATGGTCGGATGAGTCTGTATTGAAAATCGTAGTTGTTCCTCCATTCTGGGAAACGACATGGGCAATGCTAATTTATGTCCTATTGAGTATAGCTGTTTTATATGCGGCTTATCGAATAATATCGAAGATGAATACTCTACGTAATAAAATTAAGGTAGAAGAACAGCTGACGGAATATAAACTGATGTTTTTTACAAATATATCGCATGAGTTCCGTACACCTCTGACTCTGATACAGGGGGCTTTGGAACGTATTCATCGTGCCAAGAAAATTCCTGCTGATATGGTAGGAGCTGTCCGTGTAATGGATAAAAGTACACAACGCATGCTGCGGCTTATTAATCAGTTGCTTGAGTTCCGCAAAATGCAGAATAACAAGTTAAGTTTATCGCTTGAAGAAACAGATGTGATAGCATTTCTGCGTGAAATTTATCTGATTTTCAAGGATGCTGCTGAGTCGAAAAATATGGAGTATGTGTTTTCTCCTTCTGTGTCAACGTATAAAATGTTTATCGATAAAAGTAATATTGATAAAGTAGCCTATAATTTATTGTCGAATGCATTTAAATACACTCCTTCTAATAAGAGAATTGAATTTAGTGTATCTGTTGACGAAGTGAATCATAAACTGATAATGAAAGTAATCGATACGGGAGTAGGTATTCCCGTAGAAAAGCGTGGAGAGCTGTTCAAACGTTTTATGCAGAGCAGTTTTTCAAGCAGCAGTATGGGGGTAGGTTTACACCTTACCCATGAACTGGTACAAGTACACAAAGGTACGATATCATATGCAGAAAATCCAGGTGGCGGTTCTGTGTTTACAGTTGTGCTTCCAACAGATGCTTCCGTATATGAGGGTAAGGATTTTCTTATACCTGACAATGCTTTGCTGAAAGAAGAGATAGAAGCTGAAAAAGCACACCAGGCAGAGGATAGTTGGGAGGTATCGGAAGATGAGAAAAACGAAAAGAACACCTCAACGGAGCCACTTAATAAGCGTAAGATTTTGATTGTAGAAGATGATAATGATGTACGTGAGTTTTTGAAAGAGGAGCTAAGTCCTTATTTTGAAGTGGTAGCAGAATCTGACGGAACTTCCGGACTGGAACGTGCGAAAGTTTATGATGCGGATTTGATAATAAGTGACGTTTTAATGCCCGGATGTTCAGGGTTTGAACTGACGCGTAAATTGAAAAATGATTTTAATACCAGTCATATACCTATTATTTTATTGACAGCTCTTAATTCTCAGGAAAAACATCTGGAAGGTGTTGAGGCTGGAGCCGATGCATATATAACGAAACCTTTCAGTAGCAGTCTGTTGCGCGCCCGGGTATTTAAACTGATAGAACAGCGCGACCGCTTGCGGGAAAAGTTCTCAAAAGATCCTCATGCTGTACGTCCGGCTATTTGTACAACAGACCGTGATAAGGAGTTTGCCGATAAATTGGCTGAAACTTTAGGAGAGCATTTGTCGGATCCGGATTTTACAATCGATGAATTTACTTCAATTATGGGACTTGGCCGAACTGTCTTTTATCGTAAGGTAAAAGGTGTGACAGGATATTCGCCGAATGAATACATACGAGTTATGCGTATGAAAAAAGCGGTTGAACTCTTGGCTGAAGGTAAATATACAGTTGCAGAAGTGACTTATCAGATAGGAATGAATGATCCGTTCTATTTCAGTAAGTGCTTTAAAGCTCAGTTTGGAGTACCTCCGTCATCTTATTTGAGAGGGGAGAAAGAGGAATAGTTTATTCTATCACTTTTTCTAGTATTAAGCTAAATTATTAAAACTGGAAAAGACTCTTTGGAGATGAGGCTCAAAATAAAAAACAGAGATAAGTTTACTTACAATCTATAAGCCGCAACATAAAAAATCTCCTGCCTTTAGTCCTATAATTGTAATAAATAAGGGTTAAAGCAGGAGTTTTTTATTGCGAAGTTTTAATCTATAAGATTTTTACTTTTGTACTTCATTTTGGTAACCATTCTATTTTCCGCCTTGACACGCATGTTCCCTAAACCTACCTTTGCGCCGTAACCCTTAAACAACAATGATTATGGCAAAAGAAAAAGTAAACTACCAGGAGGTATATGACCTCTATCAG
>ENA-OQDL01000451-OQDL01000451.1-human-gut-metagenome-genome-assembly--contig:-NODE-451-length-26497-cov-3.786879_pt1 | contig 26497 bp, 21 predicted proteins | sample MGYA00242782_ERZ504609 | MGnify/ENA primary metagenome ERZ504609 (study PRJEB26092, sample SAMD00036320) | human gut metagenome | host: Homo sapiens | study: EMG produced TPA metagenomics assembly of... | reverse complement strand
ACATAAGTAACATCTTTCTCTTCAGAATACTGAGTCAGCCATTCTGTGATATTATAATCATTATCAAATTCTCCACCGAAATCTTTCGGGAAATAAGCCTGAGAGGTTGTAACGCCCCATTTGTAAGTCCCTTCATCCGGTTCCATTTCACCGATCAGGATCTTAAAGAGGATCGACTTTGCAAATTCATTGCCTCCGACAAAAGCAACTTTATCTTCACGTCCAAGAGTAAAGCTGATATTATCAAGGATTTTTTCTCCGTCGATGGTCTTGGAAAGTCCTTCTACGGTCAGGACTTCATTTCCAATTTCACGGTTCGGACGGAAGTCGATGTATGGATATTTACGGCTGGATGGCTTGATCTCATCAAGCTGGATCTTTTCAAGAGCACGTTTCCTGGATGTTGCCTGCTTGGATTTGGAAGCATTGGCACTGAACCGGGAAATAAAGTCCTGAAGTTCTTTGATCTTTTCTTCTTTTTTCTTATTAGCTTCTTTCATCTGACGGATGAGGAGCTGGCTGGATTCATACCAGAAATCATAGTTTCCGGCATAGAGCTGGATCTTACCGTAATCAATATCTGCAATCTGTGTACATACTTTATTCAGAAAATAACGGTCATGAGATACGACGATGACGGTATTATCAAAATTGATAAGAAATTCTTCCAGCCATGCAATGGCATCGAGATCCAGGTGGTTGGTAGGCTCGTCAAGAAGCAGGATGTCGGGATTTCCAAATAATGCCTGGGCAAGCAGAACCTTTACCTTTTCAGATCCGGTCAGTTCTTTCAGGTATTTGTAGTGAAGTTCGGTATCAATTCCGAGTCCGTTCAGAAGGTTGGCAGCATCCGATTCAGCCTCCCAGCCGTTCATGGTAGCAAACTCAGCTTCCAGTTCACTGGCTTTGATTCCGTCTTCATCTGTGAAATCTTCTTTTGCATAGATTTCTTCTTTTTCTTTCATAATCTCGTACAGGCGGGCATTTCCCATGATAACGGTATCAAGAACCGGAAATTCATCATATTTGAAATGATCCTGCTGCAGGAAAGAAAGACGCTCTCCCGGAGTGATCACGACATCTCCCTGAGTCGGCTCAAGCTGACCGGAAAGAATCTTAAGGAAAGTAGATTTTCCTGCACCATTGGCACCGATCATACCATAGCAGTTCCCTTCTGTGAATTTGATGTTAACATCTTCGAACAGCGCCTTTTTCCCGACGCGAAGGGTTACGTTATTTGCACTAATCATAATGATCTCCTTATCAGTCATACATTAAAATAAACATCAACGCTTATATTAACATGGGTGAAAGTAAAAAGGCAAGTATTTACACAAGTATTTACGGGAGAAAAGGAATCTTGATTGATAAAAAAGCAAGCTGCATTTCCGTAAGAAAACCGTTGTTCTTTCGGAATGAAAAAGATATAATAAACTATGGAAGACAAAAAGACATAGATTCAGGAAAAGAGGAAAATTATGGCGATAAAAAACGCTACAATCGTACTTGAAGGCGGGGCGACAAGAGGAATCTTTACCTCAGGTGTGCTGGATTGCCTTATGGAGAAAGAAATTTATATGTCAGATGTGATCGGGGTATCGGCAGGAGCGTGCAATGCACTGGATTATGTATCCAGGCAGCCGGGGAGGACAAGAGACTGTATGATTCCCGATGAGCAGTATGGAAAATATATTTATGGGATCAGGGATACGATCCGTACAAAGAGCATGATGAATATGGATTTGATCTTTGACCGGTTTCCGAATGAACTGATCCCGTTTGATTTTGATACATATTTCAGTTCACCGATGAATTGTGAACTGGTTACGACAAACTGCCTGACCGGAAAGGCAGAATATATGTCAGAAGAGGAAGATCGGGACAGACTGATGAAAATCTGTCGGGCGTCGAGCAGTATGCCGCTTCTGACTCCGATCGTAAATATTGAGGATGTTCCGTATTTAGACGGAGGACTGGCTGATTCAGTACCGATCCGCAGGGCAAAGGAAATCGGGAATAGAGAAGATTGTAGTTGTGCTGACAAAAAATGCCGGTTACAGGAAAAAAGTACTTTCTCCTGCAATGCAGAAGCTTTACAGAAAGGCTTACAGTTCTTATCCAAATGTGGTGCGGACGATTTTACGGAGAAGTTTTATGTATAATAAGACGATGAATTATCTGGATGTGCTGGAGCGGAAGGGAGAGATCTTTGTGATCCGTCCCCATGTGAAGCCGGTATCAAGGCTGGAACGGAACCGAGAGGCTCTTACGCATTTATGAGCATGGTTATCATTATATGGAAAAGACAGTTGGAAGCGTTGGAGGAATATCTTGAAAAAAAAGATGTCGGGGTCAAAAGCCCCCGACTATGATACCTACGGATTGTTACGCACTACGTGCTCCCACAATCCTACCCAACATTCGCATATCGTGGTGCTTACGTGCCACTTTTATGCTCATATTGGGGCGGGTCACAAGGTCATTCTACCACTAGTGTGCGAGCACACGTGGTGTCAGACCTTTTGACCCTGGTATCAAAATAATCGTATATCAGGACACATATATGGAAAAGGGGAATGAATATGAGCAAAAAGGAAATACCGGATTTTACGCAGAATCGGGAGTTATCGTGGCTTCGGTTGCAAATGTCTTGTGCAGCTCTGTTTCGGCTTGTTCAATAGCTTCCTGAGTTGTTCCCTCAACACTCAACAACTTAATATACTTATCAAATCTTGAGTTCATATAGTCAGAGTCGATTAAGCCCGTATCAATCTCTGTAATATATCCGGCAAGGTCATAAGGCACATCATCGTTTCCGGTACCGCCACTGCCTCCGGTCAATTCCTTGTATCTAAGAACCAAAATCAGATAAGTGTTCTCGTCTATAGCTACATCAACGACTTCTCCGGTTTCTTCATCAACATACGCAGGAACTTCCCATTTGAAGCCTTGAATTTTGGCTGCTTCCAAATAGCTATTAAATTCATTAAAATCTTTTGCAAACTTCCTGCACACCAAAGTGTCGTTAGGCAATTTTTCAAAGTTCTCAATTCCCGCATTGGTAAACAACTCGGTGATATTTTCAAAAAGTTCATTCATCTGCTTTAAGTTTTCAACGAGATGTTGGACGAACAATCCGAGAGGTCTGTCACCGGAATAAAGTTTCACAGCAGCGTTAATATTACGCTCCATAGTATGAGGCTTGCGATAATATCGAATAGTTCCGAATGGCTTATCCGGACCGAATAAACGATTTGTTCGAGAAAATGCCTGAATAATGTTCTCATACTGAAGCACCTTGTCCATATACAAAGTGTTAATCCACTTAGAGTCAAAACCCGTAAGCATTTGGTCAACAACAATGAGCAAATCTATTTGTTTAGCAGGTTCGGTGGCTACTCGTTCATACGGCCTTTTGTGAGCAAGTCTTGCAGCGATGTCTTTTTTCATTTTCGCAAATGTCGGAATAGCAAAATCCTGTCCGTATTTTTCGTTGTAATCAGAGATGATTTCAACAAGTCCATCCTCTTTGAATTGGACACCGCCGTTATTATCAATGCTTGGGTCAAACAAAGCTGTGACTTTAAGTTGCGGATTAAGTTTTTTGAACAAGCGATAGTAATTGATAGCCTCCGGAATACTACTTGTCGCAAATATTGCGTGGAACTTGCTGTTATGGCTCAGCGTTACCCAATTTTCAAGTATATCCTTTACTACTGTCGTAGTATGTTCCGTCGTTGTGTATTGAACATTTGGGATATAATCTTCAATGCCCTTAATATAGTCGCCTTTGGCGTCGAAATGCCCAACCATTCCAACTTGATTTGTGTCCATATATTTATAGAAGATTTTACTCTTAACAGGGTCGGAAATTGCTTCTTCCTCTGTTTGTGCTTTTGCCTTTTCCAAAGCAACAACTTTTCGCACATCTTTATCTTTGAAAGTCAATACCTTGTATGGGTCAAAGCCAAGAACATTCTTGTCTCTGATTCCATCCGCAATACTGTATCTGTGAAGTTCATTACCAAACACAGTGCTTGTAGTGTTCTTTTTCTTTTGGTTTTCGTCTTGAATAGGCGTACCGGTAAAGCCGAAGAACATTGCCTTTGGAAATGTGTTTTTGATTGTCAGCAACATATCTCCAAAAGTAGAGCGATGAGCTTCATCTACGATAAACACAATACGCTTTTCACTGATAAGTTCAATGTCACGAGCATTCAATCCGCCTGCTTCGTCCTTAATGTTACTCATTTTCTGAATTGAGGTAACGATTAGAGTATCGGCAGGGTTGGTGCTTTTCAATTTCGTGATTAAAACATTTGTATTTTCAGTTGCTTGTACAGATTCGTTTTCATCGGCAAAGCCACGATACTCTTTCAGAGACTGAGTGCCGAGTTCAATTCTATCCATAAGGAAAATAACTTTGTCGGCATCTTTTGAGCTTGCGATTAACTGAGCAGACTTAAAGCTCGTCATAGTCTTTCCGGAACCGGTTGTGTGCCAAATATATCCGCCGAGCTGATTGTTACCTTCCCATTTTGCTTTTGCAACTTTATCAGAAATAGCACTTGCCGCAAAATACTGATAGCTACGCATTACTTTAAGTACGCCGTCTGAGTCATCAGCAACCGTATAAAAGCCGATAAGCTGATGTGCCATAGGAATAGATAGAAGAGTAGATGCCACCTTGTTCCATTCGTTAATCGGCTCGTTATTAAAATCTGCCCAATGGAAATAATAATCCGGATTAAACTTGCCGTCCGGACCCGGATTTGCAAAATAAACAGCTTCGTTTGGTTCCATTGCAACAAAAATCTGAACCAAAGAAAACAGTCCACTGAATATTCCCTCGTGAGAATACTTTTCTATTTGATTGCAAGCCTGACTAACCGGAATACCGCTCTTTTTGAGTTCAATATGGATAACAGGCATACCGTTAATGAGCAGCATTAAATCTCCACGGCGGTCATTAAGTAATTTCGATTTTGTTGGGAATTTAGGCTGCTGCACAATTTGGTATCTGCTTTGACCGGCGGCAATTTCACGGCGGTCATAAATTTTAAGGCTGACTTCTTTACCAAAATGTAATTTATCATCAGGGTTATCCCTTACGATAGAAACACTTTTTCCGTTAATAAAGCCATTCAACTTTAACGGTGTTCTGAGAGCTTCGATTTGCTCTAAAATCTGCTGCATTTCGCTATCGGTTAGAGGATAATCGTTCAGTCTGTCAATATCTCTGTTGTTTTCAAAGAGTATATTTGCCCAATTTCGCAGCAAATCTTGTTCAGAGTAATTTTTAAGGACTTCTTTTTCCCACCCTTTTTCGGATAGTATTTTTATCAAAGCCGCTTCAAAATCCGACTCTTTATTAAAAATCATTTCGAGTTCCTCCTAACTTCTAAAATTTGCTTTTACATCTCAGACAAACATCTTTTCAAGGCACGCTTTTTTGAGATTTTTCAACTTTTCTAACTCACGCTGATGAAGGGTGATAAGGTTGTCAAGTTGCTCCAAGTAAGCGCCCAAAATCACGCTGTTCGGTTATACTTGGAATAGTTACATATATGTTTCCCACAAGTTCTTTATTAAGATTATTTACTGTGGCTACCAGCAGCAAGTGACCTATACTGGCTAAGCATTTGTGGTGTACCAAGTAGATGACAAAGGAAAGTTAAGTCAAAGACCCCATAGGTATTTCTTATGAGCAACCAACCGTCGTGAATACAGCCATCAATGCCCATTATATAGGGCTTTCCGAAACTCATAGAGTTGGAAAGAATTAAGTCACCCGGATGAACTTCTCTCGTTTTAGGCAGCCCTTCGGGTCGAATTTTCTCAGCGGTTTTGGTTATGTAATTTCCTTGTGTTGGAGCATCACCAATCTTAACCCAGTTCAACCCATTTGGTGCATCCGTTATGAAATCGTCAATTGGTCTTGGTGAACCGCCTCGTTCTATTTGAACCAATTCTGAGAACTTACGCTGTTCCCAAGCTTCAGTAAATCCCTTAAAACGAATTTCGGGTACATTGGAGCCATTTTGTGGAAACATTTTTTCCAGCATAGATTTTTGACATTGGTCAATTTGTCATACTTACGCTGATGAAGGGTGATAAGGTTGTCAAGTTGGCTGAAGTAGTTGGCAATGAGTTGCTGCTCCTTCTCTACTGTTGGGTAACTCACGCTTGATTTTTTGAATGTTGCTGCGACTTAAAGAGAGTACTTTTATGCCCTGCATTAGAGGAAGAAGCTGATGGTGGTAAGCATTAGAATTGAGGTAGTGACCAAGGTACCCCAACGCCATTCTATGCCGTGGACGGCACACCATTGTATGTAACCCCGATACGATGGCTCTCCCTTGCAAATTGCCTATTTCACAGGCTTTTCCGGTCGTTTCATCTTCTGCGGTATCAGCGATAATAACATCACCATCCTGCAATAAAGCCCCATTGAAATCCTCTCGGCATCTATACGGGATGCGAGGAATATCGTCCTTTTGAACATCCAGCACAGAGCCATACTTTATCAGCACATCACCATAATGAACATTCAGGACAGTTCCTTCATCATAACTCAATTCGGCACGGGAAAGTGTGTTATTCGGGACGGTGCAATCAAACACTTCATCAAACTTACGCTGTTCCCAAGCTTCAGTAAATCCCTTAAAACGAATTTCGGGTACATTGGAGCCATTTTGTGGAAACATTTTTTCCAGCATAGATTTTTTGACATTGGTCAATTTGTCATACTTACGCTGATGAAGGGTGATAAGGCGGTCGAGTTGGTCTAAATAAGCACCAATTTTCCTTTGTTCCACTACTGACGGTACAGGTATTTCAATTTTCAGAAAATCAGACTCGTGTATTCGCCATTGTCCATAAATAACGCCTTGACGCCATTTGACCATAGCATTTATAAAATCTTTTCTTACTAATCTTCTCCCTAAAAAGTCCGAGTCAGCAATCCCCGTAGGTTCAAAAATGCTGTAAACAGGTGAAATACAGGCTTTTCCGTACTTGTTGAGACCTATTGAGCCAGTTTCAAGGTTGTTCGAGCTATATATGAAATCTCCAATTTCTGTTTTCTTATATAGCTTGTTTGCAGTATCTGTAACCAAAGCACTTCTGTCATAGCGGTCGCCTTTTGGCGCAACGCCCTCATTTGCTATGAATGCCATAAGTGGATATTCGTCGCTCATCGGTGCTTGCTGATTTCGTTCTATGAGTAAGTCTCCAACCTTACGCTGTTCCCAAGAATGAACATAAACCGGTAATAACAGAGTTATATGCGTTTTTAACCGAAAGTATGAAAAAACGCACTTTAGTTCGAATATTTGTGGTTTTATTGAAAAAATCAAATTTCTATGATACAATATATATACTTACACTTTAACTAAGAAAGAGGTGCAATGAAATGGCTGTTAGTTATAAAAAATTGTGGCACATTCTTGTTGACAGAGATATGAAGAAAAAAGATTTAGAAGCTCTTGCTGGTTTAAGTCATTACACAATGAGCAAAATGAGCAGAGATGAAAATGTGACGACCGAAGTGCTTGGAAAAGTATGTGCTGCACTTGATTGCAATGTAGAAGATATTATAGATTTTCTTCCTGATGAAGAAAACTGAGTCCGTTTTATGGGACACTAATTATTTTATACTTAAAAATAGTGCCATTGTCAGATAAAATATAAATAGCTACAACAAATAATACGGAGGTTTATTATGAATAAACAGCAGTTAGCTGCAAAGATTTGGGAGTCTGCAAACAAAATGCGTTCCAAAATCGAAGCAAATGAATACAAAGACTATATCTTAGGATTTATTTTCTATAAATTCCTTTCGGAGAAAGAAGTTAAATATCTGAAAGCTAATGATTGGACTGACGAGTATCTTCTCGAATTAACAGAAGAAGATACTGATACGGTTGAAAGCATTCAGAAGAACTTGGGATATTTTATTTCTTACGACAATCTCTTTTCAACTTGGCTTGCAAAAGGCAGCGATTTCAGTGTTCAAGATGTTCGTGACGCTCTTTCAGCGTTTAGCCGTTTAATAAACCCAACCCACAAGAAAGTGTTTGAGGGCGTTTTTGATACTCTGCAAACTGGTCTTTCAAAATTAGGTGATAGTGCTGCTTCGCAGTCAAAGTCTATTAGCGAACTCATTCAGCTTATAAAAGATATTCCTATGGATGGTAAGCAGGGCTATGATGTTCTTGGATTTATTTATGAATATTTGATTGAAAAGTTTGCGGCGAATGCAGGTAAAAAAGCCGGCGAGTTCTACACTCCGCACGAAGTATCCTTGCTTATGTCTGAAATAGTTGCAAATCACTTGAAAAACAAAGAGAAAATTGAAATATTCGACCCTACAAGCGGTTCTGGTTCCTTGTTAATCAACATCGGTAAGAGTGCTTCAAAGTACATTGAGGGCGAAAACAAAGTTAAATACTACGCTCAGGAATTAAAGCAGAATACATATAACCTTACTCGTATGAACTTGGTAATGCGTGGTATTGAAGCAGATAACATAGTAACAAGAAACGGCGATACTTTGGAGGACGACTGGCCGTATTTCGATGAAAACGACCCGACAGGAACATACAATCCACTCTATGTTGACGCCGTAGTTTCCAATCCTCCATATTCACAGGCTTGGAATCCAACTGATAAGGATACTGACCCTCGTTATGCCGGTTATGGTCTTGCACCAAAGGGTAAGGCAGACTATGCCTTTTTGCTTCACGACCTTTATCATATTAAGCCTGATGGCATTATGACTATTGTTCTTCCTCACGGTGTTTTGTTCCGTGGCGGCGAAGAAGGCGAAATTCGCAAGAACTTAATTGAAAAAAATAAGATTGATACAATCATAGGATTGCCTGCAAATATCTTTTACGGCACAGGTATTCCGACAATAATTATGGTGTTGAAGCAAAAGAGAACCAATACAGATGTTCTTATAGTAGATGCTTCAAAAGGATATATCAAAGAGGGCAAAAACAATAAGCTGAGAGCTTCAGATATTAAGAAGATTGTAGATGTTGTTACACGGAGAGAAAGCGTGGACAAGTATTCACGAGTTGTCAGCCGTGACGAAATCAGAGAGAACGATTATAACCTTAATATTCCGAGATATGTGGATTCCTCAGAGGCGGCAGAATCTTGGGATATTTTTGCGTCTATGTTCGGCGGTCTACCGGCATCTGAAATTGATGAACTCAAAGAATATTGGACAGCTTTCCCGGCACTTCGCTCTGATTTGTTTGAAAATACATCTTCCGAATATTGCAAATTCGTAGTTAAAGATATAAAAAAGGCAATTAAAGAACACAGTGATATAACAAGTTTTGAAAACGAGTTCAAGTCCGTTTTTGCTGATTTTGATACATATTTGTATGATGAGCTGATTACAAAGATGGAAAGTCTCAGTATCTCTAAAACAGAGGAGCTTTTATCAAAAAATATCTTTGCACGAATGGCTGACATCCCGTTAGTTGACAGATATGAAGCATACCAGCTTCTTGATGATGACTGGACTAAGATTGCCGTAGATTTGGAAATTATTCAAACAGAGGGCTTTGGGGCAACTAAAATTGTTGACGCTAATATGGTGGTCAAGAAAAAAGGAAATGTTGAGCAGGAAGTACAAGAAGGATGGAAAGGTCGCATTATACCATTTGACCTTATTCAAAGCACTATACTTGCCGATGACAAGCAAGCATTAAGTGAAAAAGAAAATCGACTTTCAGAAATTGCTTCCGAATACGAAGAAATACTTGACACACTTTCCGAGGAAGAAAAAGAGGCTGATTTTGTAAACGAAGATAGCTGGGTCTTTGCAGAAATCAAAAAAGCTATGAAATCCGACGGTGTTGAACCTGAAACAAAGGAAAAACTCAAATCTGTTTCGGAATTGAATACAGAAGAAAAAGCATTGAAAACTGCCATTAAGCGTGATAATGCCTTGCTTGAAGAAAAAACGAAAGATACGATTGAACACTTGTCCGATGAACAAGTTCTTGAACTTCTTAAAGATAAGTGGATAAAGCCGCTTATTGATAATCTTATGCAGTTGCCGGATAGCATTATATCTGATTTGGTTTCAAAGCTTGAAGCACTTGCAAAGAAATATGAAACTACTTTCGCAGATGTCGAAAATCAAATAGAAGAAACAGAAAAATCACTTTCTTCTATGATTGATGACCTTGAAGGTAGTGAATTTGATATGCTCGGTCTTGCTGAACTCAAAAAATTGCTTGGAGGTAGTGCAAAATGACAAAAATAACAGACATTCCGGCAATTCGCTTCAAAGGGTTTAGTGACACTTGGGAACAGCGTAAGCTGGGGGAAATCGGTTCAGTCTCTATGTGCCGAAGGATTTTCAAAGAGCAAACATCGGAAAATGGAGAAATACCATTTTATAAAATAGGTACATTCGGTGGAGAGGCAGATGCTTTTATATCGAGAGAGCTTTTTGAAGAATATAAAGCAAAATACCAGTATCCTAAAAAAGGAGATATATTGATTTCTGCATCAGGCAGCATTGGTAGAACTGTTGTGTTTACGGGAAAAAATGAGTATTTTCAAGACTCCAATATAGTTTGGTTAAATCACGATAAACATTTGGACAACTCGTTTTTGAAATGCTTTTATTCTATTGTGAAATGGGCAGGAATAGAAGGCAGCACAATAAAAAGACTATATAATGATAACATTTTGAATACAGCTATCACCTTGCCGTCAGTTGAAGAACAGCAGAAAATAGGTGCATATTTTGAAAACCTCGACAACCTTATCACCCTTCATCAGCGTAAGTATGACAAATTGACCAATGTCAAAAAAGTCTATGCTGGAAAAAAGTGTTTCCACAAATGGCTCCAATGTACCCGAAATTCGTTTAAGGGATTTACTGAAGCTTGGGAACAAGCGTAAAGTTTTGCAGATTTCACATGGGATGCAGGGAAACGGAACAAGGAAGATTTAGATTTAGAACCGTATGCTATTACAAATGAGCATGGATTTATTCGTCAGCGTGATGCACATGACGATTTTGGATATATGAAAGATACGGACAGAAAAGCGTATAATATTGTTCAACCAAATTCGTTTGCCTATAATCCAGCAAGGATCAATGTAGGATCTATCGGATACTATAAAGGTGTGGAAAATGTGATAGTTAGCTCACTTTATGAAGTTTTTCAAACAGACAATTATGTGAACGATAGGTTCCTCTGGCATTGGCTCAAGTCTGATGAATTTCCAAGATGGATTGAGAAACTTCAAGAGGGAAGTGTTCGATTATACTTCTATTATGACAAGTTATGTGAATGTCAGTTATATATGCCATCATTAGAAGAACAGGAGAAGATTGCGACATTTTTAGATGACCTCGATCACCTCATCACTCTTCACCATCGGAAGCAAAATTACGTGTTAAATACCCTAATATATGCCAAAACCACGCTATTTATTACAAAGGAGAAAAAGAAAATGCCAGAATTAGAGAAAGTAATAGAAGATAAATTAATAGAACAGCTAGTTTTTGGAGAGTCCCAATGGACTTACCGTGAAGATTTAAAGACTGAGGAAGAACTTTGGCAAAAATTTTAGATACATTCTAGAGCAGAATAATAAAGCACGTCTAGATGGACAGCCTTTGTCTGATGCAGAGTTTGAACAGGTTAAGAACCAGCTACAGTTTTCTTCGTTCTATAAAGCTGGTGAATGGCTGGTTGGCGAAAATGGGAAGGCAATGGTTCATGTGCAAAGGGATACAGAAAAATTGCATTTAGTTGTGATGAATCATGAGCATATTGCAGGTGGAAGCAGTGTTTACGAGGTTATTAACCAATATAATGCATTAAAAGACGATGACATCACTACGGTTACAAGGGACAGAAGATTTGATGTTACACTTATGATTAATGGTCTTCCAATGATACATATTGAATTAAAGAACAGACAGCACTCTTACATGGAAGCTTTTATCAGATAAAAAAATATATCAGTGAAGGAAAGTTTACTGGTATTTTTTCGGCTGTCCAGATGTTTGTGATCAGTAATGGAGTAGACACGAAATATTTTGCTGCCGCAAGTGATACAGAGTTGAATCCTAAATTTATGAGCGGTTGGGTAGATACGGAGAATAATCCGGTGGCTGATTATATTGATTTTGCAAAGAATGTTCTTCGTATTCCGGAAGCCCATGAGATGATTGCCAGATATACAGTTTTGGATGAAGATGCAAAGCGATTGATTTTACTTCGACCATATCAGATTCATGCCATTGAGTCTATACGTGAGGCATCAAAGACAGGAAAATCTGGTTTTGTCTGGCATACGACTGGATCCGGAAAGACGCTTACTTCTTATAAGGCAACCAGAAATTTACTGATGGATATTCCTGCGATTGATAAAGCAATCTTTTTGATTGACCGTAAGGATTTGGATACTCAGACAACCATGGCATTTCAGGCTTATGCGAATAATGATTTGGTCGATGTAGATGAGACTGATAATGTAAATGATCTGAAAAAGAAATTAAAATCTGATGATCGTCAGGTAATCGTTACAACAATTCAAAAAATGCAGATTCTGATTAGCAAAGATTACAGGAAGGAACATCTGAATACAACAAGATTGAAAAACCTGAAAATTGCATTTTGTCGTAGATGAATGTCACAGAGCAGTTACTCCGAAAAACAAAGCGTGAACTAGAACGCATTTTTCGGAAGATCGCTTTGGTATGGATTTACAGGAACTCCGAGATTTGCGGAGAATCCATATCCGCAGATGGGTGATTTGCCACGTACAACAGAGGAATTGTATGGAAAAAGACTTCACAAATATACAATCCAGAATGCGATTCATGATAATGCTGTACTTGGTTTCCAGGTAGAGCATAATGGTCCGAAAAATATTACAGATGAGACAGATGCCAGTGCATACGACAATGAGACCCATATGCTCCGGGTATTAGATATCATCCTGAACAAATCCTATTACAAGCTGGGATTTCAGAATGGAAAAGGACAAACATATGAGGGACTTTTGACAACGAGTTCCATCCAGATAGCACAGAAGTATTATGAACTCCTGACCAAGGTGAAAAACGGAGAAACATCATTAGAAATCGATGAGAAAATCAAACAGGTTCTTCCGGATTTTCCGAAGTTTGCAATTACTTATTCCGTAACAGAAAATGAAGAAGGTTCCCACGTAAACCAGGAAAAGATGCAGAAATCACTAGATGATTATAATCAGATGTTTGGTACAAAATATGAGCTTTCACAGATTCAGGGGTATAATGGTAATCTGAATAAACGTCTCGCACGGAAAGATGCAAAATTCAAGAGCAGAAGTGAGCAGCTGGATCTGGTCATTGTGGTAGACCGCCTGTTAACAGGATTTGATGCACCATGCATGTCCACCATTTTTATTGACAGACAGCCGATGGGACCACATGATCTGATTCAGGCTTTTTCAAGAACAAACCGTATTTTTGATAAAAACAAAACATACGGACAGATTGTTACTTTCCAGGCACCAAAGTTATTTAAGGAAAGTGTTGACAACGCAGTGAAATTATACTCTGCGGGAAGTACAGGGACAGCGATTCTGGCAGAATGGGAAGAAATAGAACCAGCATTTCGTAAATCGTTGGCAGCATTAAGAGTATCAGCAGAAACACCGGAAGAAGTAACACCGATGTCAATCAAAGAGAAAAAAGTGTTTGTCAAGATGTTTCAGACCTTTGACCGATTATTTGCTCAGCTCAAATCATTTACCCAGTATGATGACAGTATGCTTGAGGAGTATGGCATTACAGAAGAGGAATACGATAAATATGCCGGAGTTTATAAAAATGCTGTAGAAGAAATAAAAATAGCAGAAGGTGGAGACGATTCCGGGAACGAACCACCGGAAGATGAAACGATAGACGTCGATTATGAATTGATGGCTTATAGTAGTACAAAGATTGATTATGAGTATATTATCAATCTGATCCAGAATATTGTAACACCAGATGAAGATGCAGAAGCGGTATCTCCGGAAGAACGTCAAAAACAGATTGATGAAGTGAAACAGTATATTGATGAAATGCGGAAGGATAATCCAAAGGTAGCCGAGATTATGACGAATCTGGTTAGTGAAATTGAGGAAGATGAAAACAAATATAAGGGTCAGTCTATCTTAAATATTGTGGAAAACATGAAACGTGATTGCATTGAAAAGGTAATCTCTGATTTCTGTGTGACTTGGTACGCATCGAAAGAAGATGTTATGTATGCGGCTCTTCATTACAGAAACGGGGAAATACCAAACGAAAGTGTGATCAAAGCAACAATTGACTATCAGAGTTATAAATCCGTACAAGAAAAGGCACTTCCAAAATTCAAATATTATGCGAAGTGTATGGCAGAATTAAAGAAAACATTAGATGAAGAAATTAAACCTCTGATCAGTGTTGCATAAGAAAATAATAGGTGATTAATTGTCTGTATCAGCGTAAGTGATTCGGGAAAGGAAGACAAACTTATGCAACAGGAAACAGACAAAATGCAATTATTTTATGAGTACTATAAACAGTGGATTGAAGTGTACAAAAAAGGTGCGATCAGGGATGCCACGATGGCAAAGTATCTGATGACGCAGAAATGGGTAGAAAAACTTGCTCCAGAGTTGAAGGTTTGTGAACTCACCAGGACTGCTTATCAGAAATTGCTGAATGATTATGCAAAAGATCATGAACGGCAGACAACGCTGGATTTCCATCATCAATTGAAAGGAGCAATTCTGGATGCGGTAGATGAAGGAATGATAGAGAGAGATCCAACCAGAAAGGCAATCATCAAGGGGAAATCGCCAAGAGCAAAAAAAATAAAGTATTTGAATCAGTTTGAATTACATACGTTAATTGCTCACCTTGATATTCGAGAAGAGGTAAACTGGGACTGGTTTATTCTATTGGTTGCAAAAACCGGTATGAGATTTTCAGAGGCACTTGCAATTACTCCTTCGGACTTTGATTTTGCAAGACAAACATTGTCTATTAGTAAAACATGGGATTATAAGGGTAATGGTGGATTCCTTCCAACAAAGAATAACTCATCAGTGAGAAAAATTCAGATTGATTGGCAGATTGTTGTGAAATTTTCAGAGCTTACTAAGAATCTGCCAGAAGATAAACCGATTTTTGTTGGAGAAACAAAGATCTATAATTCTACAGTGAATGATGTACTTACCAGACATTGCAAAGCGTGTGGAATTTCAGAGATATCCATTCATGGACTTAGACATACACATGCCTCTCTTCTTCTGTTTGCAGGTGTATCAATCGCCAGTGTAGCCAGACGTCTGGGGCATGCCAGTATGACAACAACGCAGAAAACATATCTGCATATCATTCAGGAACTCGAAAATAAAGACGTTGACCTGGTAATGAGAACATTATCAGGATTATAAACGCAAATAATTAAACAGGATTACTTACGCTGATCTAGATATATAACGAATCCGAAATCAAAATGTGTAGGAGCAGTATTTTTAGGCATAAAAATGGAAACGGAGGCAGTGAAATGGATATATCAAAAGCAGACTGGAAACTTTATCGTGAGCGTGTCCCAGACTGGCAAGAACACTATATGGAAAAACTTACAGAAGAATATGTAAAATTACTAACTTCCCCAGGTCATGCGTCAGATCATTTTTGGGAATACAAAAGTGGATATTGAGAATGAAAAAGTGGATATTCAAGACGGAAAAGTGGATATTGAAAGTGTACTTTCCGAAAAAGGCAGCAACTTCTCGGTGAAAACGACGGTTCATATCCATAGACTTTTTGAAAAGTTTGGCTTTGATGAGGTGTTTGGAAGAAGTGCGGTTATGGAACTTCTTGTTATTTGGGATTTATTGGGGATATGCCATTTACATTTATGCTGATGTTTGTGTTCTTTTCGTTTGGAATTTTTGCGGGACTTGAACCAATAAGCAATCACTAAAATAGGTCGCATAAGCGAATTATTTTTGCTATAATATGCTTATGCGAAAAAAAATCTCGCACTATTGGTGCGAGAATTGAGGTGATTGAATGAAATTATTAGGAAATATACTCTGGTTTCTTTGTGGTGGGATAATCGGAGGTCTTGCATGGATCATTGCAGGATGTATATGGTGTGTCACAATTGTTGGAATTCCTGTTGGCTTACAATGCTTCAAATTTGCATCCTTAGCATTTTGGCCTTTTGGAAAAGAAGTTGTATATGGGAACGGAACATTCTCATTTCTTGTGAATTTAATTTGGATTCTTTTCTTTGGATGGGGAATGGCTCTTGGAAATATTGTCTTAGGGTGTATGTGGTGTATCACGATTGTAGGAATCCCGTTTGGAAAACAATTCTTTAAAATGGCACGTTTATCTTTTATGCCTTTTGGTGCAAATGTGCTTTAGAACAACCTTTTATATAAAGAACAGTCGGGTAAAAATGGCTCCGAAATTTGCAGGCAGAGACACTGCCAGCGTTACGATAGAATAAATAAGATGCCAGGGTCACAAAGTCAGAACTTTTATGAGTTTCACTTAGTTTTAAAATTTACTGTCAAACTCCCGAGAACGAAAAGAAAATGCCATGTAGGATTTTATGGGAAATCCGGCATATTTTTAATTCATATTTGGGGCGAGTAGCGGGGCGCAGAATATAAAAAATTATCAGCGGTGAGGAATAAAATGGAGAAAAACGGCTTGACAAAGCTTGCCGTGCGATGCTATTATGTCAGAAGTGATATAGTATGTTACTTGTTAAGAACGAACGAGGCATTAACTATGCATGAACTTTTTGGATGTTTATGCGGTTAGTGCCTCTTTTTCTGTTGCTAAGCGTACAGAGAATGCGTCTAGAAGCCTGCTTCTTTGTCAAGACTATAAAGAGAATGCCTGACTGTTTTTACAGATTACCGCAAATATTCATAAACATTCATACTCGTAAATTCATAACGAAAAGGAGAATCAATTATGAAAGACAAAATTTTTGGCGTGCTTCAGCGCGTGGGAAGATCATTCATGCTTCCAATCGCCATTCTCCCGGTAGCAGGTCTTCTGCTCGGATTTGGTGGCTCATTTACCAACGAAACAATGCTTGAAACTTACGGACTGTTAAATGTCATGGGACCTGGCACCATTCCATATGCCATCTTCCAGGTCATGAGCGAAGCCGGTAACATTGTATTCGCAAACCTGCCGATTATTTTCGCGATGGGTGTTGCCATCGGTATGGCTAAGAAAGAAAAAGAAGTTGCGGCTCTCTCTGCTGCCATCGCATTTTCATTATGCACGCTTCTATCAGTGCGATGATCACCATCAACGGTGGAACAGAAAACATGCTGGAAGGTGCAACTACGTCTGTTGTCGGCATCACATCTCTTCAGATGGGTGTATTCGGCGGTATCATCGTCGGACTCGGTGTTTCTTCGCTGCACAACCGTTTCTACAAAATCGAACTGCCACAGGTATTATCGTTCTTCGGTGGAACAAGATTCGTACCAATTATCTCTTCGCTTGTATATACCGGCGTTGGTATCCTGATGTTCTTTATCTGGCCAGTCATCCAGACAGGGATCTACGCACTTGGAGATCTTGTACTTAATTCAGGCTATGCAGGAACATGGGTATATGGTTTCCTCGAAAGACTATTACTTCCATTCGGTCTTCATCACGTATTCTACCTTCCATTCTGGCAGACTGCACTTGGTGGAACAATGGAAGTCGGCGGCACTCTCATCGAAGGTGCACAGAACATTTTCTTTGCACAGCTCGCTGACCCGACAGTAGAACATTTTGCAGTATCCGCAACCCGCTTCATGTCAGGTAAATTTCCATTGATGATCTTCGGTCTTCCGGGAGCCGCACTTGCCATGTACAGAACAGCAAAACCAGAGAAGAAAAAAGCGGTTGCCGGACTCTTACTTTCCGCTGCTCTTACTTCTATGCTGACAGGTATTACAGAACCACTTGAATTCACATTTATCTTTGTGGCACCAATGCTTTACGGTATCCACTGCGTATTTGCCGGTCTTGCATATATGCTCATGCACCTCTTTAACGTAGGTGTTGGTATGACATTCTCCGGCGGACTGATCGACATGTTCTTATTCGGTATCTTACAGGGAAATGCAAAAACAAACTGGATCTGGATTGTAATCGTAGGTATCGGCTACTTTATCGTATACTACTTACTGTTCGGATTCTTAATCAAGAGATTCGATTTAAAAACACCTGGCCGTGACGACGGTGAAGAGGTAAAATTATACCGCAGAAGCGACGTGGAAGCTCGCAAGAACGGCGATAACGGTTCCGAAGCTTCCTCAGAAGATGCACTTTCTCAGACTATCTGTCAGGGACTTGGCGGCAAGAAAAATATTTCCGACGTAGACTGCTGTGCAACAAGACTTCGTTGTACCGTTCACAAAGCAGAACGCGTAGACGATGCACTGTTAAAATCAACTGGCGCATCCGGCGTAGTACACAAAGGAAATGGCGTTCAGATTATCTACGGACCTCGTGTATCAGTCATCAAATCAAATCTCGAAGATTACCTCGAGACTGCGCCAGACGAAGAATTCACAGCTGGCGGAAATGATGTCGATGCAACTGCACACGCTGGTGTTGATACAAATGTTGACGGTGGCACAAATGCTGGCGTTGCAGAAAATGCCAACACAAGCTCGGCAGAAGCAACTGTTGTTGAGACAATCGTTATCTCAAGCCCAATCACAGGTCTGGCTGCTGACTTATCTACCACTCCAGACGAAGCATTTGCTGGAAAAATGATGGGTGACGGTGCCGTTGTCACACCGGAAGATTCTGTTGTAAGAGCTCCGGAAGATGGCGAAGTATGTTTTGTATTCGAGACAAAGCATGCAATTGGATTCTTGACAGATAGCGGCGTAAGCCTTTTGATTCACATGGGAATCGACACCGTTGCACTGAACGGAGAAGGATTTGAAGTATTCGTTGAAAACGGACAGAAGGTAAAGAAGGGCGAGCCACTCCTCGGCTTGAATCTGGATTATCTCAAAGAAAATGCTCCATCACTCGCTTCACCAGTCCTCTGTACAGAATTGGAAGACAACCAGAAGGTTCGCCTCTTAAAAGACGGACAAATCAAAGCTGGCGAGGCATTATTTGCAATTGACATCTATGAATAAAAGCTATGAATAAAACAAAATAAAGATTGTTATTCGTAGTTGTTAATGTTAAAATCAGATTAATCATTAGTAACAAAATTGGTCACACATGGGGATAAGATTATGTATCGAATTAGTAAAGTTCTCAATCATAATACGGTAATTGGCATTCACGCCGATGACAACCAGGAATACCTGGTGATGGGAAAGGGGATCGGATTCGGCAAAAAAGTCAGCGAGCGAATCGAAGTACGTGACGGCGATACCGTCTACTCGCTACAGGCAACTTCCAATCGTGGAAATGCAAAAGAGCTCGCAACTTCCATCCAGCCCATTTACCTTGAGATTGCAAATGAAATACTGGACGAAGCGGAAAAAGTGTTCCAAAACATTGACCGTGCAGTCCTCTTCCCTATGGCTGATCATTTGGAATATGCTGTAAAGCGCATCCAGAATCACGAACAAATCAGCAACCCATTCACGGATGATATCCGCGTCCTCTTCCACCTGGAATACAAGACTGCGGAATGTGTCCGTCCGATTTTAAAAGAGCGTTTGGGAATCACCATTGATGACAATGAAGTCGGATACATTTCCCTTCACATTCATTCCGCAATCAAAGACGAAAACGTTTCCTTGGCAATGCAGATTGCACGTGCCGTGCGCGAATGCATTTCCCACGTTGAGCAGGCTGTCAACCGACCAATTGATGTCATGTCTCTGTCGTACAACCGATTGATGAACCACATCCGTAACATGGTCGTGCGAGCACTGCAGCACGAGGAATTGAAGTTAAACTTAAACGACTACATGGAAGTCAAATTTCCACAGGCATTTCAGCTGGCGCAGACCATCTGCGATCAGGTCGGAAAAAACCTGTGCTGCACAATCAGCGATGCTGAAGTCGGATATCTGGCGATGCATATCGAACGTGTCGTCCACGAAGACGAAGACCTCGAGGCAATCGAAGGCAGAGATTAAACATATCATGATATATACAAAAAGGGGATGTGAAAAAACTCGATTGAGTTTTTTTGCATCCCTCTTTTTGCTTATATTGTATATAAATTGCTGGAATCCTACGCTGAAAAGGCGTACTTCCCCTACCCCATAGAGATTCTCTTTTTGAATCTATGCGGCAGTTCTATTTCGCATCTTTTTGTTGCTTGATTGATATCGTTAAAAATGTTTTCAATCTTATCCTGAAGGACTTCGTTGATGAAATATCCAAAGGTTCGGTATGATGGAGTCTATCAGGGGTTCTGAATAGTTACAAACACAGAAAGTAATATTAGACGCATGGAGGGGGAAAATACAGGGTGTGAGAGAAAGATTTTTAAATTAAGGGAATAGATATTGAAGCTCAGATTGTTCTATGATAGAATATCATTACTAAAAAGTGTGCAGAAGCACAGAATTGAGGAATATAATGATAGAAATTAAAAGAGATGCTTATCTACAGCAGTTGACCATGCGAAAAGATAACGGAATGATAAAGGTGATTACCGGCATTCGTAGATGCGGCAAATCTTTTTTATTGTTTAACATTTTCAAGAGATATTTACAAGAGAATGGTGTTGATACCGATCATATTATTGAGATTGCATTGGATGGTATTGAGAACGAGGAATTAAGAGATCCCAAGCTGTGCTTTAAGTACATCAAAGATGCCATGAAGGATGATGATAAGTATTATCTTCTTCTGGATGAAGTACAGTTTATGCCACGATTTGAGGAAGTGCTGAACAGTTTGTTACGCATGAGCAACATTGATGTGTATGTCACCGGAAGCAATTCTAAGTTTCTGTCCAGCGACATTGTGACCGAGTTCCGTGGCAGAGGTGATGAGATCAGAATCTATCCCCTCTCTTTTGCAGAGTTTTATTCTGTCTATGAAGGTGATTACGACGATGCCTGGGATGACTACATGATCTATGGAGGATTGCCGCAGGTCGTAAGTTTACAGAGTGAACGACAGAAGGCAGATTACCTGAAAAACATCTTTGCAAATGTTTATCTGAAGGATGTAATTGAAAGAAACAAGATCCAAAATGTGGATGAAATTGGCATTCTGGTTGATGTGCTTGCATCTGCAATTGGTGCACCGACCAACCCTTCAAAGATTGCTAATACCTTTGCCAGTGAGCGTCAGATGAGTTATACAAATAAAACGATTCCAATCATATTGACTATTTGGCAGATGCGTTTTGATTTCTAAAGCAAACCGATACGATATTAAGGGCAGAAAGTATATTGGTGCAAATCTGAAATACTACTTTACTGATCTAGGCCTGAGAAATGCCCGTTTGAATTTCAGACAGCAGGAACCTACTCACATCATGGAGAACATCGTTTATAACGAGCTTCTGATTCGTGGCTACAATGTTGATGTGGGTGTTGTGCAGATCTTTGATAAAGATAAAGAGGGCAAGCGTGTCCGTAAGCAGCTGGAAGTTGATTTTGTAGTTAACCAAGGCAATCAGAGATACTACATCCAGGTTGCTTATGACATGACTTCAGAAGAAAAGCAGAATCAGGAGTTCAATTCTCTGCGTAATATCCCGGACTCTTTTAAGAAGGTTGTCATTGTAAATGGCAGCAAAAGACCTTGGAGAAATGATGAGGGATTTGTCATCATGGGAATGAAATATTTCCTTTTGAACGCGGATAGCTTAGAGTTTTGACATTGGATGGAACACATTGGTGACAGACACTATGAAGCATAAGTAAATAGTGATTCAAATTTCAGTGTAGACCGTCTGCACAATTTCAAAATAACTCAAAAAACTTGACTTTTAACATTGGCTAAGTTAAAATGAAATAAATTGAGTTAAAAAGGAGAATGAGAAATATGCTTACCAGCGTATTCGGGATTTCTATAAAATGTGAAGCATGGAAACATCAGGATTCTTTACCTGTTTATATCGCTGGAAGTTATGATTTTCAAACAGCATATATTGGAAACAAACGTTGTATAATGCTTACTCCGACAGAAGAATTTGCAACACTTCCGGCACTGAAAAAGCAAATTACAAAAATACAGCAGATTGATAATGTACCAGTCGCATTTGAACTTGCGTCGGTATCTAATTATCGAAGAAAAAGCCTTATAGAAAATAATATACCGTTTATTACTGATAAGCAGGTCTTTCTTCCTTTCATCGGGACAATGCTTTCTGATGAGAAAGAACCCCAAAAGCTGACAGGTAAGTTTGTTTACTCCACGCAGCAGTTGTTTTTATTTTATCTGTACAGTAAGAAAAAGCGATTGTATATTTCGGAAGCCGGAAAAGTGCTTCCATTTACAGCAATGACCTTGACCAGAGCAGTAAAGCAGTTGGAAGCGACGGATTTATTTCTTGTAGCAAAAGACGGTGTCAACAAGTTTATTGAGTCAAAATATAAGCGAGATGAATTATTTGAAAAAGCAAAAGTATATTTGACGACTCCTGTTCGAAAAACAGGATATATAGATAAGACGCAAGTTACAGAAAATATGGTCTTTGCAGGGGAAACGGCACTTTCTGAAAAAACAATGCTAAATCCAAGTCGAGTTGTTACCTATGCAATTAGTGAGAAAGATTATGATAAAACCTTGTTGACTGATGAATTGATAGACCCGAATAAGCAGGTAAGACTTGAATTATGGGCATACAGCCCGAAACAATTTTCAGAGGATAATAGTGCTGATGATATTTCCATTGTTTTGTCTTTTGCAGATACAAACGATGAGAGAATTGAAGAGGCAGTAGATGAATTACAGGAAAGAAGGTTGAAGGAGTAATGGTCAGCGGATTTACAAAATTTAAGGAAAGATTTCAGGGTTTTGAAAATCAATATGTCATCATCGGTGGGACAGCTTGCGATTTGATTATGGAAAATGAAGAATTACCATTTCGTGCTACAAAAGATGTAGATATTGTATTGATTGTCGAATCCATAACAGCGGAGTTCGGCAGGCAGTTTTGGGAGTATGTCAAGGAAGCAGGATATGAGCATTTGAATAAAAGTACCGGAAATGCACAGTTTTATCGTTTCACATCTCCGAAAAGCAAAGAATATCCATATATGATAGAAATATTTTCCAGAAATCCAGATTTTATTATATTGGAAGATGATGCAGTTCTCACACCGCTTCCGATAGACGATGAAATCTCCAGCTTGTCGGCAATCCTTTTAAATGAAGCGTATTATGAATTGCTAAAAACCGGACAATTGATGGTTGATGGCATTCCGGTATTAAGTCCGACTTGTCTGATACCATTTAAGGCGAAAGCGTGGCTGGATTTAAAGGAACGCAAGCTGAATGGAGAGCAGGTTGACAGCAAAAATATAAAGAAACATAAAAACGATGTGTTCCGATTAGCACAGTTAATCACAGTCAATACAAGGCAAGTTCTCAGTCCGGAAATAGCAGAGGATATGAAAAAGTTCTTATCTGAAATAGCTGATGAAACAGTGGATTTAAAGTCCTTGGGTATAAGAGGAACAGATAAGAAGAAAATGACAGATATGTTGTACCAGTGTTATGGGTTGAAGGATAATACATAGTAAAAGTGTTCTTGAAGATTTTGGACTCGCCCTGAGAGGGGAGGGTGCGGACATTTTCTTGGACAGGTTAAACAGCCAATCCAAGTCTACGTCTGTACTCCATAGGACTCATGTATCCTAATGGAGTATTAATAAGGTATTGTGTCCAAATTGAGAGTTTGTTTTGGGGAATGCTTGAAGCTGACGGGATATTCTTGTTTAAATTGTCGTTGTATGTTATAAATAAATCACAAGTATAACAACACGTAACAAGGAGAAAACCAACATGTACGATTATTTAATAGTAGGCGCCGGTCTCTACGGTGCCGTATTCGCCCATGAGGCGAAGAAAGCGGGCAAGAAGGTTCTGGTGATTGACCGCCGCCCGAATATTGCAGGAAATGTGTATACAGAGCCGATGGAGGGCATCCAGGTTCACAAGTATGGCGCGCATATTTTCCACACGAATAATAAGGAAGTCTGGAATTATGTAAATCAGTTCACGGAGTTTAACCGTTTTACGAACTCTCCGGTGGCGAATTACCACGGCGAGCTGTATTCCCTGCCGTTTAATATGTACACCTTCAACAAGATGTGGGGTGTCGTGACTCCGCAGGAGGCAGCGGCGAAGATCGAGGAACAGCGCAAGGCAGCAGGCATCACGGAGCCGAAGAACTTGGAGGAGCAGGCGATCAGCCTGGTTGGTACGGATATTTATGAGAAGCTGATCAAGGGCTATACCCAGAAGCAGTGGGGAAGAGAGTGCAAGGATCTTCCGTCCTTCATCATCAAGCGTCTTCCGGTTCGTCTGACTTTTGACAATAACTATTTCAATGCGCTGTACCAGGGAATCCCGGTGGGTGGTTATACGAAGATGGTTGCCAATATGCTGGACGGCATCGAGGTTCGCCTGGAAGAGGATTATTTTGAGAATAAGGCTGATTGGGATGCGATGGCAAAGAAGGTAGTTTACACCGGCGCGATCGATGCGTATTTTGAGTATTCGCTGGGCGTTCTGGAGTATCGTTCTGTGCGCTTTGATACCGAAGTGCTGGATATCCCGAATTTCCAGGGCAATGCGGCAGTGAACTATACAGATGCGGAGACTCCGTGGACGCGTATTATCGAGCATAAATGGTTTGAGTTTGGTAAGGATGCCGATGGCAATGATCTGCCGAAGACGGTCATCAGCCGTGAGTACAGTTCGGAGTGGAAGTTAGGCGATGAGCCGTACTATCCGGTCAATGATGCGAAGAATGGTGCTCTGTATGAGAAGTACAAAGAGCTGGCCAAGAAGGAAGAGAAGGTAATCTTTGGCGGCCGTCTGGGCGAGTATAAGTATTATGATATGGATGCGGTGATTGCTTCGGCGTTGGAGCTGGTGAAGAAGGAGCTGTAGGAGAATTTTTGATTTTTATCCGGATCGGCGGATGGTTTCGGAATCATGAAATGGATGGGAAGCTATCTGCTGATTCAGATAAAATGGTGAAATGAAAATTGCAAAATTTAGTATTTCAAAAATAAAGCATAATAAAACATCTTGAATACAGATAAAAGATATGCTATAGTAGAAATAGGAAAGCCAGAGACATACGGCCTGCCGAAATGAAACAGCTAATCTCTTATGAGACCAGCCGCCCCTATTGCAGTAGTGGCGGCTATTTTCTTCTCGTGAAGATTGTATAACACAATCCTACGAGAGCGACAATGAATATTCCAGACTGAATTAAATCCGAATATGTAATATACATTGTTATCGGCCTCCTTTCTGTCATTGGTATGACGAGATGCTGGAGGGGAAGCCCTCCAAAAGTAGGGGGCAGGTCGCCTTTCATATGCTCTGACTTTCCATAATTTTAATTTATCATAATTATAATGTGAGATCAATAAAAAACACATCTAAACTGTGCAAATGATATTTTTGAAAATGCATAAAACATATGCACGTCATTGATTCGGCATCAATTTTTTCCAAATCCATCCATCATTCTCCCCAAATCCCGTTCCACCACCTCATACACCAGCACATCCGGCTTATTTTCGTTCAAAAAATTCCGGCTCAAATACCTGCCAGTGGTAAAAATCGGTATATGCAAAGTATTTCGGCAGTCCGGCCAGCAGGGCGGTTCCGAAGGAGTCGCGGTAAATCGCGATGCGGCGCGGGTCGGGCGTCTGGACTGCTGAGATGTGGGCGATGTTGCCATCGTCAGAGGCACTGTCGTAGTGGATGGTTACGTTGTTTCGATACCCGGATACATCTGCTTTGGTATCGTCGCACATGGATTCTGGCATGTGGAACAGGTTCGCCAGATCGCCCGGATCGCGTGGCTCATAGGTGACAGTGACGTCCTCGATCGGCGTGGAGGTGCCGCCAGCGGCATCGATGATCTGCCCGGAGACGAGAAATCCGGCAGCATCGTTCCAATGGGTGTCGGTTTTGAAATACCACTGATAGTCCCGGCGGTTTTTGAGCTCCGGGTATGGATTGACAACTGGGACATTTGTGTGTATTTCCAGATAATCGAGCAGTTCACTGCGGCGGGTAGGTCCGTCCGGTGCGGTGAAGCCATCCGGGAGGAATTCGCTGTATACACCTTCTTTGTTGGGCGCACACAGGAAGATAAATTCAGTTCCCTGTTTTTCCCAGGCACGTGAACGGTCTGGAGTTTTCGGCCAGCATACGAAGTTCCCCGGTCGGAAAAACGGTTGGTGCCGAGGAAGTCCTCGACAGAGCTTCCGAGCGTGTAAAGTACCAGCCATCTTTTCCGGTGATGACGTCCTG
>ENA-OQDL01000443-OQDL01000443.1-human-gut-metagenome-genome-assembly--contig:-NODE-443-length-26834-cov-3.615532_pt1 | contig 26834 bp, 29 predicted proteins | sample MGYA00242782_ERZ504609 | MGnify/ENA primary metagenome ERZ504609 (study PRJEB26092, sample SAMD00036320) | human gut metagenome | host: Homo sapiens | study: EMG produced TPA metagenomics assembly of... | reverse complement strand
AGCCGGAGCTGACCGTTTCGCGTGCCTCAAAGTTACCTGCCAGTTCTTCCTGTACTTGTTCTTTCTCGAACAATGCAGGGTTGTTAAGGTCTAATGCTCCGGTGTATTCCTTGCTGGCATAGATTCCAGTCTATGCATTGGTACATGAAGACAATCCCATGAATGACCGCCGTTCCGCCATCTGGTCTTATATGCCTGTATTCAGCGAAGAAAACAACCGATGGTACGGATTCTATCTGGCTTACACCACAGATAAAGAAATTGCACCCAATCATTCTTTCGGCCGCATCTGGAGATGTGAATCCGAAAAGGAAGGTCTAGAAGGAATAGGCGGTCCTTACCGGGATATGGGAATCATGATAGAACCGGGACTGGACTCCCAACTTTGGGAAGGACGGCAAGGGGTCGCTTCTTTCTTCCCATATAAAGTGGATAAAGGCTGGAATGCGTTTATCAGTGGAGCTTATCCTTACGAAACCCGTGCAGATTATCCCTTGAAAGGAGGGGAAAAGCGCAAAGTATGGGCTGTGGGACTGGCCGAATCAGAAAACTTGGAAGGACCATGGAAACGTATGGGTGAGGAAATCAATCCAATAACTTCCATTCACCCGCAGTTTGTAGAGAATCCTATCGTATCCCGATTACCCAACGGAACCTACATAGCGATGTTTGACGGAGGACCGGACTATTTAAACCTGCCCAACAGAATGGGATACACTTTATCCATAGACGGAAAAACTGGAGCAAAGCACGTTATATCGCCATTGATACCAAAGTAAAAATGGTGGACCGTCATGCGGACCCCGCTTTGCCTGATACCCGAAGGAAACAATGTATATACCATTGTTTATACAGCTTGGGATGATACGCGCTTCCACCCCATCGGGATGGTAAAAGTAAAATTAAATCCGGAAGTATTGGATAAACTGACAGCAGAACTGAAACCGGCTATCCCCTATTTAAATGAAGTCGGTGCACAAGCCATGCCCCGGAATATCGTTCCGATCAAGAATCCCTATTTCAATATGCCTCAGCTGAAGCGTCCCGTTTTCCCTGATTTCATCGTCAATATGAAAGACAAAGGAATGACAGAAGATGCCCCTATTACAGATTTAGTGAACCGGACGATTGCCGAAGTCAGCAAACAAGGAGGAGGAACAGTCGTCATTCCTGAGGGAAAATGGAAATCGACCCGTATTGTACTGAAGAGTAATGTCAATCTGCATTTAGCCAAAGGAGCCGAAATAGAGTTTGCCGGTCGCGCGGAAGATTATCTGCCGGCGGTTTTCACACGCCATGAAGGGATAGAAATAATGGGGCCGGCCGCCTTTATTTACGCCAATGGGGAAAACAACATCGCCATTACGGGAGAAGGAACCATTTACGGACCACCTATGGATGCTGAAATCAGAAAACGTCCTAACGGTGCTTCAGTGGTAGAAAAAGATGTTCCGTGGGACATGCCTATAGAACAACGTATCTATGACGGTATGGAAGGCAGGACTTTCTATCGTCCTAAAACAATCTCTCCCATCAACTGTACCAATGTATTAATAGAAGGGATCACGATGGAACGAAGTACCTTGTGGAATGTGGTACCCATTTATTGCGAGAATGTAATTATAAGAGGCATTACCGTCAACTCTACCAAGGTGCCCAGCGGAGACGGCATTGACATAGAATCTTGTAAAAACGTACTGATTGAATACTGCACGCTGAACTGTGGTGATGATTGCTTTACCCTGAAAGCCGGCAGAGCAGAAGACGGATTACGTGTAGGCAAACCTACAGAAAATGTAGTTATCCGCTACTCGCTGGCCCAGCATGGACATGGCGGGATAACTTGTGGTAGTGAAACAGCCGGAGTGATCAAGAATCTGTATGTACACGATTGTGTATTCGACGGAACCCGTACCGGCATCCGTTTCAAAACGCGACGCAACCGTGGAGGAGGCAGTGACAACACGTACTATGAGAGACTGCGCATGATCAATGTAGGAAAAGCCTTTACCTGGGATTTGTTGGGCAGTGCTTATTATATGGGCGAACTGGCCGCACGCTATCCGGCAAGAAAAGTAAACCGGCTGACGCCTGATGTAAAGAATATCCTGATCAAAGATTTCATTGTAGAATCAGCCGACCAGTTCTTTACCGCCAATGGTATTCCCGAAATACCTTTCAACCAGGTAGTGGTGGAAAATGGAGAGATCAAATGCAAGAAATTAATCGGCGCCCTGAATGATGCCGCCGGATTTACGATGCAGAAGCTGACGATAGAAGCACAGCATAATGACATTCACATATTGGATGGAAAAGACATCCTGTTCGAGGATATACATTTCAAACTCCCCGCCGGAGAGATCATGGTGAATGTGGAAGGGGAAAGATCCGGAAACATTGTTTTCAAGAACATCAATGCCAATCAGGAAAAGGTTGAGTATAAAAAGGAATCTCCCATGAGGATAGAAATAAAGTAACTAAATATCGGTCTGATTTGGAACGCAAATGACGCAAATGACACAAATTTAACCTTTCGGTAGGTTTTGCCTCTATGTAGTGAGGGGGCTTTATTTGTGTCATTCGCGTCATTTGCGTTCCAATCTTTCTCCTAAATAATCACACTTATCACACCCACTTCCGCAACTATAATCCCCTAGAATTGTATCATTTTTCATCATAATGTATGATTTTCCATTGTAAGGCGGGTTATCCCGCCTTATTTTTGTATCATGAAAACAGTATTCAATGGTATTATGAAAAACAAATGGACCAAACTGGCGGCTTTAGCAATAGCTGCCCTGTGGAGTGGACCAACTGTGCAGGCACAAGCTCCGCACCCCGAACGTATCTATTTATCGGGAACCGGTATTGACAACACCAAGACTTGGGAGTTCTTTTGTTCGGGAGGACAAAACAGTGGGAAATGGAAAAAGATCGAAGTACCCTGCAACTGGGAACTGCAAGGATTCGGAGAATATACTTACGGTCGTTGGTATACTATAAAAGGTGAAAGGCCAAGCGACGAAACGGGTATTTACCGATATAAATTTGAATCTCCGGCAACAACTCCCGGTGAGCGGATAAAAATATTCTTTGACGGAGTGATGACCGACACGGAAGTTTTCATCAATGGAAAACCCGCAGGCGAAATGCACCAGGGAGGATTCTACCGCTTCAGTTATGATATCACCGATTTATTGAAGCCCGGCAAAAAGAACCTGCTTGAAGTAAAGATAGCCAAAGAATCAGCCAACAAATCCATCAATGCAGCCGAACGTAAAGCCGACTGGTGGCTGTATGGTGGTATTTACAGACCCGTATGGCTGGAAGTTGTCCCGGCAGTCCACATGCGACATTTTGTTCTGAACGCCGATCAGCATGGAAAATTGCAAGCGGCAATAGAAATGGAAGGGGATGCCAAAGGATATGAATTGTCTGTTTCCGTCCGTTCATTAAAGGATGGAAAAGAAATGTACACTCAAGGACACAAACCTACCGTTTCTCATCAGATTAAGGATTCGAACAAGGAACAATTGGTAGAAGGGAACTGGATGAACATCCAGCCTTGGTCTACAGAGGACCCCAATCTGTACGTAGCCAGACTGGAACTGAAAGACCCCGAAGGGAAAACGGTGCAAAGCCGTGAAACGCGGATAGGTTTCCGCACCATTGAGTTCTTTCCACAAGACGGAGTTTATCTGAATGGAACCAAACTAGTGGTGAAAGGTGTCAACCGCCATTCTTTTTCCGTAGATGGAGGTCGTGCTACCAGTGCGGCTATGAGCCGTCAGGATGCCTTGCTGGTAAAAGAGATGAATATGAATGCGGTCCGTTCACATTATCCGCCTGATGAACATTTCCTGGATATGTGTGATTCATTAGGAATTGTCTATATGGACGAACTGGCAGGATGGCAAAACGGATACGATTCAAAAGTAGGTCCTAAGTTAGTCAAAGAAATGATAGAACGCGATGTGAATCATCCTTCCATCATTATTTGGAGTAATGGCAACGAAGGAGGATGGAATTATAATCTGGATCCTTTATTCGCCAGATACGATAAATTACAGAAACGCCACATGGTACACCCTTGGGCCGATTTCAATGATCTGGACACCCACCATTATCCCACTTATCTGACCGGAGTGGCACGTTTTACCAACGGCTATAAAGTATTTATGCCTACCGAATTCATGCATGCCATGTACGATCAGGGAGGTGGTGCCGGACTGCGTGACTTTTGGGATCGTTGGTGCACGAACCCCATGTTTGCCGGAGGCTTTATCTGGGTATTCTGTGACGAAGCCCCCAAACGTTCTGATAAAGGAGGCATATTGGATTCTGATAAATCCAATGCTCCTGACGGGGTAGTTGGTCCGCGTAGAGAAAAAGAAGGAAGTTACTATGCTATCCGCGCACAATGGTCGCCCATCCAGTTAAAACCGCTGCTGATTACCGACCACTTTGACGGCAGTTTCCTGGTTACTAATGAATATACGTATACTAACCTGGACAAATGTCGCATGACTTACAAAATACGTACTTGCGAAACACCTTTGAAAAATGCCATGGAAAGCGGTAAAGTTATCGCAGAAGGCCATGTACAACTGCCTGCCATCACACCGGGTGAAACCGGAAAAGCCCGCTTCACTCTTCCTGCTTCTTTCCGGGAAGGTGATGTACTGGAGTTAGAGGCATTTGACAAAGAGGGGAAAAGTATCTGTAACTGGACTTATCCTATCCGGCTGGCCAAACAATACTTTGATCATAAAATGGCGCAGACTCCGATGACCCTGGAAGCGGTACAACCGGCAACCGCCACTCAAACCGCTACCTCCATCGAACTGAAAAGCGACCGTGTAACCGTCACTTTTGATCCGGCTACCGGCATGATCAGCCGTATCATATCAGGAGGAACAGAAGTTCCATTCAAAGACGGTCCTGTGGCAGTGGGCATGAAAATGCGCTACGAGCCAACATTGAGTTATGTCCGCAACAGCAACGAGGGAGCTGTTTACTGTGCCAAGTACAAAGGTGCCGCCGACTCCATCGTATGGCGTCTTACGGACAAAGGATTACTCTATATGGATGCCATTCTGCTGAACCGGGCTTCCGGCGGAGGTGGATTCGATGATGCTTTCATGGACTCCAAAGTATTCAATCTCGGTCTGACTTTCTCTTATCCTGAAAAGAATTGCTCCGGCATGAAATGGATGGGCCGCGGCCGTACCGTGTCTGGAAAAACCGGATTCCGGGAACAAACTATGGAGTATGGCACAAAGAGTATAACAATACCATCACCGGAGAAAGTTTTGAAAATCTGGTTTCATCCGGAATTCAAAGGATATCATGCCAATATGTATTGGGCCACTTGGAAAGTAACAACGACACCGTTCACCGTTTATTCCCGGAATGACGGTATCTTCTTCCATGTGTTCACTCCCGAAGAACCGAAAGGACGCGTAAAAGACACCATGCCCAAATTCCCCGAAGGGGATATATCCTTCCTGCTGGACATCCCGGCTATTTGCTCCTTTAAACCCATCGAGCAACAAGGGCCGAACAGCCAGCCGGGTAATATCCGTATCAAATCGGGGGATGAAGGGTTACATCTGAATTTGATGTTTGATTTCCGACAATAAACAAGTGAATCGTAGTTAGTGATTAATTTAATAGCAAAATCATGAAATTAATAACTTTTGTATGTGCCGCCTTTCTATGCCTTCCGTCTTTGGCACAAGAAAAATTTCCGGACGGCACACCTGTATCCGATTGGTTTAAGGACAGTAAGATAATAGATATAAACACATTAGGCAAGAAATACATTCTGACAGATTACGGTGTCATCAATGACAGCACCCTGTTACAAACAGAGAAAATCCAATCTGCCATTGATGCTGCCGCACAAAATGGTGGCGGAGTTATCGTCATTCCCAAAGGAACCTATTTAAGCGGAGCGCTGTTCTTCAAACCCCAAACACACCTGCATCTGGAGGAAGGAGCTGTGTTGAAGGGAAGTGATGATATCAGCAACTTCCCCATCATAGATACCCGAATGGAAGGGCAAAGCTTGAAATATTTCGCGGCGTTGGTCAATGCCGACAAAGTGGACGGTTTTACGTTATCCGGAAAAGGCACGATTGACGGTAACGGATTAAGATACTGGAAATCATTCTGGCTTCGTCGAAAAGTCAATCCCCAATGTACCAATATGGATGAATTACGTCCCCGGCTGGTTCATATCTCCCATAGCAATAACGTCCAACTCTCAGGAGTACGCCTCATCAACTCTCCCTTTTGGACTACCCATCTTTATAAATGCAATCACATAAAATTACTGAACCTCTATATTTTCTCACCGGAGAAACCGGTAAAGGCTCCAAGTACGGATGCCATTGATATTGATGTATGCAGCAATGTACTGGTGAAGAACTGCTATATGTCTGTCAATGATGACGCCATAGCCTTAAAAGGCGGCAAAGGTCCCTGGGCAGACCAAGACCCGAACAATGGAGGTAATTCCAACATCATCATCGAAGATTGTACCTACGGCTTCTGCCACGGCGCCCTCACTTGTGGAAGCGAATCCATCCACAATCGCAATATTATCTTGCGACGCATCCACATCACCAATGCCAATCGTTTGTTATGGTTAAAGATGCGGCCGGACACTCCTCAACAATATGAATATATTCTGGTGGAGGATATCACCGGAGATGCAGACCATTTTCTGTATATCAAGCCTTGGACACAATTCTTTGACCTGAAAGACAGAAAAGACATTCCCGTTTCCTACTCAAACCATGTGACAATGAGAAACATTGATTTTAAATGCGATAATTTCTTCAGCGTAGAAAAGTCTGATCAATATCAACTTACTAACTTTACATTCGAAAACCTGAACATTAAAGCTAAAAACGGGGAATGCGACAAAGAAATGATTGACAATTTCATTTGGAAAAAGGTAAGTATAAATAATATAAAATAAGATCAGCAGTTGAATAAATCAAATTCAACAATATCTAATCACGAGCCACGGCTGGCACTATCCAAACGTGGCTCCTGTTTTTTCAACATGAAATTCACAAGATCCCGGTGTATTCCACATATATCCGGCATTCGTTTCTTTACTTAATAGTTCAATAACTCTTCCAGGCATCAGCCTCTTTGGCATTACGGGCTTTTGCACGCATTTTCTTACTGAAAATGATTCCCAGCAGCTTATCGGCATCAAACGTAGCACTGATACCCGCCCCCACCATCAAAGCGCTAGGAGTAAATTTGCCTGCCGGCGCAGGTTCCAAACGAGGATCATAGCCTGCCAACAACTCTTTGTTGATAGGAATCTCTACATAAATTTGTTCCTCTTCCGGAGTTTCAAACGGTCCGTACGGCAATAACCTGATATACCCTCTACCATCTATTGTATCCATTTGAGAGATATAATAACGAGGAAGTTCCGTTTCAAACTTCATGTTTTTTTTAGGGAAGGGAGTTGATTTCATTTTCCACTTTTCGGGATTGAACAATCTGTCAATCTCTTTCTGTGTTTCATCATCTATCACAATTTCTACTTGACCGCTCAATAGTTGCTGCAAACGCAAAGAGTCCTGTTTGGTCAACTGCTTGGTCTCATTCGTTCTCTGGGCAAATGACAACACCGAGAAACAAAGACATAACAAAAGGAAGAATATACGTTTCATAGCTATCTATTTTTAGTAACTTCCTAAAGATACGCAAAAGTAACGTATGTTCATCCTTTCAAGTCTTTTTCTTTCGTTCTTTTTTTCGTTAATTCTGGTAATAAACTCGTTTTACCCTATTAGACACACTGGTCAAGATCTCGTATGGAATAGTTTCCAGAATCTCTGACAGGACAGTGACCGGTAAATCATCTCCGAAAATGATAGCTTTATCCCCTTCCTTACAATCAATATCCGTCACATCAATCATGCATACATCCATACAGATATTACCCACGTATGGCGCTTTCTGCCCATTCACCAAACAGTAAGCATGTCCATTTCCCAAACGTCGGTTCAGCCCGTCGGCATAGCCGATAGGAATAGCGGCAATGCGAGAATCCCTTTCCAAATGTCCTTTACGACTATACCCCACTGTTTCCTCCTTAGGAACCTCATGAATCTGAAGAATAGTGGTTTTTAATGTACTTACATTATGGATGATCTGATTGGTAAACGGATCAATTCCATAAAGACCGATTCCCAAACGCACCATATCGAACTGGGCACCCGGATAACGTTCTATCCCGGCTGTATTACAGATATGACGCAATATCTTATGCTGAAAAGCCTCCTGCAAACATTCAGAAGCAGCTTCAAACATTTCTATCTGTCTGCGCGTAAACGAATCAAACTGAGCCCCGTCACTGCCTACCAAATGGGAGAATACAGAACGTGGAATAACAGCTGTCTGTTTCTTCAGACGGTCTATCAGTTCCGGAATCTCTTCGGGTGCAAAACCCAAACGGTGCATTCCCGTATCCAATTTAATATGAATGGGGAAATTCGTTACCCCTTCTTTTTCGGCAGCTTTAATCAGTTCATTCAATAAATGGAAACTGTAAACCTCGGGTTCCAATTTATAATCAAACATGGTCTTGAATGCTGTCAACTCAGGATTCATAATCATAATGGAACAGGTAATTCCCGCTTTCCTCAGATCCGAACCTTCATCAGCCACAGCTACCGCCAAGTAATCCACACGATGATCTTGCAGTGTCTTAGCTATCTCGTATGAACCGGCACCGTATGCAGAAGCCTTCACCATACATACCATTTTTGTTTCCGGTTTCAGTTTGCTGCGATAATAATTCAAGTTATCAACCAAAGCATTCAAATTGATCTCCAAAATGGTTTCATGCACTTTCAGTTCCAAACGATCTGAAATCCGGTCAAAATGAAAAGCTCGCGAACCTTTTACTAAAATCACCTCATTACGCAGCCCAGCCAGCAAATCCGACTCCAACAGTTCTTCTGTAGTACGGAAAAAATACTTTTCTATCTCAAAACGGGCAGCAGCAGTCCGAATTTCCTCTCCTACCCCGATAATCTTCTCTACTCCCCGGCTATGTACCAATTCGGCTACCTGACGATAAAGCAGTTTGCCGCTCTGTCCTGTTTCAAGCATATCCGAGAGGATAAGTGTCCGTTTTTTTTCTTTATCATCAGAACGACGCGACATAAAGTCAAGAGCAATATCCAAAGAAGCCAAATCCGAATTATAACTATCATTGATCAACACACAGCCATTCTTGCCCTCTTTTACCTCCAGACGCATAGCAATCTGTTCCAAACGCGCCATGCGCTCGGTTATTTGTTCAGGGGAAACCATCATATACAAAGCCACAGCCAGACAATGCAGCGAATTCTCAATAGAAGCGTCATCTATAAAAGGAATACTAAATTCATTCGGCATCCCCAGATAACGGTATTTAATAGTGGTAGCATGTTCCCCTTTTTGAATGGACTCAATAAACAACGGACGTTCATTGTCCTTTTTCGACCAAGCAATCTCACGCGAGGTAAAAAGAGATTTTGCCACACACGAACTGATCAGTTCGTTATCGCCATCATAAATGATGACGTCACAGTCTTTGAACAAAGTAAGCTTCTCCATACATTTATCCTGTAAAGAGAAAAAGTTCTCTTGGTGCGCACCACCAATATTAGTCAAAATCCCCACAGTAGGTTTAATGATAGTCTGCAACGCCTCCATTTCCCCCATTTCGGAAATACCCGCTTCAAAAATAGCCAACTCAGTGCGTTCATTCATCAACCATACCGAAAGTGGCACACCTATCTGTGAATTATAGCTACGTGGCGAACGGGTTACCACACGGTCCGGGCTCAGCAATTGATACAACCATTCCTTCACAATGGTTTTTCCATTGCTGCCTGTAATTCCTATAACCGGAATCTGAAACTGCTCCCGATGCTTTTCCGCCAATTTCTGTAATCCTTTCAGAGGATTGGCCAACTGCAGGAAATTCGCATCTTGAAAAGATTTCATATCGGCCGGCAATTCGCCCACTACAAAATTACGGACTCCACGTTCATACAATTCCGGAAGATATTTATGCCCGTCATTCCGTTTGGTTTTTAAAGCAAAAAATAATGTTTCTTCCGGAAAGCACAATGAACGGCTATCAGTTAAAATCCAATCAATCTGTGCACTACGGTCCCCAAACCGCTTTGCTCCCAGAACTTTTTCTATATTTTCAATCGAGCTTGACATTGTTCTAATTCTTTTTGAAGGTCAAAATACGGGAACTTTTCTTTAAGTCGCTCTATCTTTAACACTATTTGAGTTAAAAATTTGCGATATGTTTCAGATTGGGCATTAAACGGTTTGTGAGCTAAAGCCTTCCGGATATCCTCCCACTCTTTCATTATTCTATCCGTTTCTTTACTAAAATAACATTCTGTAAAACATTCCCATAAATAAGATACAGCAACAGGAGAAGGATGCAACATGTCATCTGCATAAAAACGATAATCACGAAGTTCATCCATCATGATTTCATAAGAAGGGAAATAGTAACAATCAGACCAGCGGCGGCATAATTCATCCACCGCAAGAAGCAAAGTGGACTTACTTATCTGATTACCATGCATACCATCTTTGCTATGCCGTATGGGGCTGACAGTGAAAAGTATCTTCAAGAACGGATTTACTTTTCTCAATTCCACCAACACACATTCCCATTCAGTGACAATTTCCTCTACCGTAAGAAGTTGTCGGGTAAAAAGGCTGTCGGGCTGTTTGTGGCAATTTCCTACCACCATGGTCCTTTCCTTCAGCCAATAAGCAAATGCAGTCCCCCAAGTAATAACCAGCCAATCAAGCTGAGGAAGTCCGGCTGAAGCCTGTTCCAGCCGCGTATTTATAGAAGACAAACAAGATGCTGCCGTAGAGGCTGAAAAAACGCTATGATGCATCCAACTGTGCCAACAGCCTCCGGCATAGAACAAATCCTCCTCCGTATATGTTTGATGGGATAGAATTTGCCAAAGAGCTTCCACAATGGATAAAGGATTATAGAGGATTCCAAAAGGATTTACATCACAACGGAACTTATTTGCCAACAACAAATTTCCGATGTTTTCTGCAAAACAAGAACCAAATAGCATGATTCGGTCCGAATGCCGGATTTCTGTTTCCCTTTTAGGTAATTCTACTTGCGTTCTGAAATTCATACGATAAGGAAAGCTTTTAAAATTTAAGGGCAAATGTAATCATAATACACATATTTATGCTATTTTTGCACGATATTTATCATATCATAGGAATGGAACAGGATAATTTATATAACTTACTGCAAAGCATAGATACTCCGGATGATTTGCGCCATTTAAGCGCAGACAAACTGCCCGAAGTGTGTAAAGAGCTAAGGCAAAAGATTATAGATGAGCTCTCATGTAATCCGGGGCATTTCGGTTCCAGTTTGGGCGTAATAGAACTGACCGTCGCCTTACATTATGTATTCAACACACCCTATGACCGCATTGTATGGGATGTAGGGCATCAAGCTTACGGGCATAAAATTTTAACCGGACGCCGGGATGCGTTCTGTACCAACCGTAAACTGAATGGCATACGTCCTTTTCCTTCTCCATCCGAAAGTGAATATGACACATTTACTTGCGGGCATGCGTCAAATTCTATTTCCGCAGCTTTAGGTATGGCTGTAGCAGCCAAAAAGCACGGAGAGAATAACCGGCATGTCGTTGCTGTAATTGGTGACGGTTCCATGAGTGGAGGGCTGGCTTTCGAAGGGCTGAACAATGCCTCGGCAACTCCTAATAACCTTCTGATTATCCTGAATGACAACAACATGGCTATAGACCGTAGTGTAGGAGGCATGAAACAATATCTGTTGAACCTGCAAATGTCTGAAGGATACAACCGGATACGCTATAAAATATCACAAATGTTCCATCGATGGGGTATCCTGAACGAAGAACGCCGGAAAAGCCTGATACGATTTAACAACAGCCTGAAATCCATGCTGGTACAACAGCAAAACGTATTTGAAGGCATGAATATCCGTTATTTCGGACCTATTGATGGACACGATGTCAACAATTTGGCACGTGTATTAAAAGAGATTAAAGATATGCAAGGACCTAAACTGCTCCATATACATACCACCAAAGGAAAAGGTTTCGGTCCGGCAGAAAAAGCTGCCACCATCTGGCATGCTCCGGGCATATTCGACAAGGAAACCGGAGAGCGTATCGTTTGTCGATACCAAAGGAATGCCCCCTTTGTTTCAGGATGTTTTTGGAAATACCCTATTGGAACTGGCCCAAACAAATGATAAAATCGTAGGAGTCACTCCCGCAATGCCCTCAGGGTGCTCTATGAACATATTAATGAAAGCCATGCCCGAAAGAGGTTTTGATGTGGGAATTGCCGAGGACATGCCGTTACCTTTTCAGGAGGAATGGCAAAAGATGGTCTATTGCCTTTCTGCAATATCTATTCGTCTTTCATGCAACGTGCCTATGACAATGTGATTCACGATATAGCGATACAAAAACTCAATGTAGTATTGTGCCTGGACCGCGCTGGATTGGTAGGAGAAGACGGTCCTACTCATCACGGAGCATTCGATCTGGCTTATATGAGACCGATACCCAATCTCATTGTGGCCTCCCCTTACAACGAACATGAACTGCGTTGTTTGATGTATACCGCCCAGTTACCTGACAAAGGTCCTTTTGTCATCCGTTATCCACGTGGAAGAGGTTCATTGGTAGACTGGAAATGTCCAATGCAAGAGATTGAGATAGGAAAAGGAAGAAAATTGAAAGAAGGAAAAGACATAGCGGTCATTACGCTGGGGCCCATTGGCGTTCAAGCAGAAAAGGCTATCACACATGCCGAACAGGAAACAGGAAAAAGCATTGCTCACTATGATTTGCGTTTCTTAAAGCCGTTAGATGAAAGTATGTTACACGAAATAGGCAAGAGATTCAAGCAAATGGTCACTGTTGAAGACGGTGTGCTAAAAGGTGGAATGGGCAGTGCCATACTGGAATTTATGGCAGACAATGAGTATAATCCGCAAATAAAACGTATCGGACTACCGGATCAATTTGTCCAGCATGGTTCAGTAAAAGAACTATATCATATTTGCGGCATGGACGAAGAAGGTATTTACAAAGTTTTGATATCATTCTAAGAGAGACGAACAATGAAAATCATTATTGCAGGAGCAGGAGCAGTAGGCACCCATCTGGCGAAATTATTATCGGATGAAAAGCAAGACATCATTTTGATGGATGAAAACGAAGAAAAGTTGAGCAAACTTGATTCCAACTTCGATTTAATGACTGTCAATGCATCCCCCACCTCCATTTCCGGCCTTAAGAATGCAGGAGTGGCAGGCGCGGATTTATTTATCGGGGGTCATGCCGGAAGAAAGCCGCAATATGACGGCCTGTATGTTGGCTACCAATATGGGGGCAAAAAAGACTGTAGCCCGGATTGACAATTACGAATATTTACTTCCTAAACATAAAGAGTTTTTTGCCAAACTGGGAGTCGACTCCCTAATTTATCCGGAAATGCTGGCCGCCAAAGATATAGTAGATGCCATCAAAATGAGCTGGATACGCCAATGGTGGGAATTTTGCGGTGGTGCATTGGTCCTGATAGGTACCAAAATGCGCGAAACGGCAGAAATTCTGAACGTTCCCCTTCATGAACTGGGAGGACGTAATATTCCATTCCACATTGTAGCTATCAAACGGGGAAATGAAACAATCATCCCCCGGGGAGATGATGTTATCAAACTGCATGATATTGTTTATTTCACAACAACAAAGAAATACATTCCCTATATCCGCAAGATTACAGGAAAAGAAAATTATCCCGATGTACGCAATGTGATGATTATGGGCGGCAGCCGCATAGCTGTTCGCACCACACAATATGTACCGGATTACATGCAGGTCAAGATTATTGAAAATGACATCAACAGATGTAACCGGCTGACCGAAGTGGTAGATGACAAAGTAATGATTATCAACGGAGATGGACGGGATATGGATCTGCTCATGGAAGAAGGGTTAAAAAACACGGAAGCATTTGTCGCTCTGACGGACAATTCTGAAACAAACATTCTGGCTTGTCTTGCCGCCAAACGTATGGGAGTAACCAAAACTGTGGCAGAAGTAGAAAATATCGATTATATCAGCATGGCAGAAAGCCTGGATATCGGTACGGTTATCAATAAAAAAATGATTGCCGCCAGCCATATCTATCAAATGATGCTGGATGCAGATGTTTCCAACGTAAAATGTCTGACTTTTGCCAATGCTGATGTAGCCGAATTTACGGTTAAAAACGGTTCACGTATAACCAAATGCGCTGTCAAAGATGCCGGCCTTCCCAAAGGTGCCACCATTGGCGGACTGATTCGCAACGGTGAAGGGATACTGGTGACAGGTAATACCGTCATCCAACCTAACGACCATGTCGTAGTATTCTGTCTAGGTATGATGATTAAGAAAATAGAAAAATTCTTCAATTGATGATAAATGCAAAAATGATAGCCCGGATTATGGGGGCGTTATTCTTCATCGAAGCGGGGTTTCTTATTCTATGCTCGTTTCTCGCTGTCTATTATAATGAATCAGATATTTCAGCTTTCTTATATTCTGCCGCAATAACAGCCGGAGCAGGTAGCATAGCCGCTTTAGCAGGGAAAAATGCAGAAAAGAGAATCAGCCGCCGCGATGGATACGTTATTGTAACCCTTGCCTGGGTGATTTTTTTTCTTTATTCGGTATGCTTCCATTCTATCTAAGCGGATATATTCCCACTATAACGGATGCTTTTTTTTGAAACCATGTCAGGATTCACCACCACCGGAGCAAGTATTTTGGACAATATAGAGTCATTGCCACACGGGCTTTTGTTCTGGCGAAGTATGACACAATGGATCGGAGGATTAGGAATTGTCTTTTTTACTATTGCCGTATTACCGATTTTCGGAGTAGGCAGTGTACAATTATTTGCAGCGGAAGCCACCGGTCCCACCCATGATAAAGTACATCCGCGTATTGGAGTTACGGCCAAATGGATTTGGACTATCTATTTGGGGCTGACCATTACAGAGATTATTCTGCTGGTTGCTGGAGGCATGAACTTTTTCGACAGTGTATGTCATTCTCTGACTACTACCGCCACAGGAGGATATTCAACCAAACAAAATAGCATTGCCGCCTTCAACTCTCCTTACATAGAATATATAATTACGCTATTCATGTTTTTGGCAGGTATCAATTTCACCTTACTATATCTACTGTTCCTAAAAGGAAATTTCAAACGCTTATTCCAAAATACAGAACTCCACTGGTATTTGGGAACTGTGGGATTTTTTACCCTTTTCACTACTGTCACTCTTATTTTCACCAGTCCGTTCAGTATTGAAGAATCTTTCCGTAAAGCCATATTTCAGGTTGTTTCCTTACAAACCACTACCGGATTCATTTCTGCAGATTATATGACTTGGGTACCTGTACTTTGGACATTAATGTGCATCATCATGCTGTTTGGAGCTTGTGCCGGATCCACCACAGGAGGAATAAAATGTATACGCATAGCCATTATGAGCCGTGTTTCTAAAAATGAATTCAAACATATCATTCATCCCAATGCTATACTTCCTGTACGTATCAACCGCCAAGTTATTTCATCAACAACCAAGTCAGCAGTACTTGCATTCATTTTTCTATATATGGCTATTATTTTTATTGGATGGCTGGTTCTTATGCTGTTTGGAGTTAGGGTTTGAAGAAGCTTATAGCGTAGTCATTTCCAGTTTGGGCAATGTAGGACCAGGTATTGGAAAATGCGGCCCTTCCTATTCATGGAACGGGTTGCCGGATGCAGCAAAATGGATAAGTGCAATATTGATGCTGATAGGGCGTTTGGAATTATTTACCGTACTTCTGCTCTTCATGCCGAGTTTTTGGAAAAAAGCATTGACATTTACGTCCTATAACCATTTTTATACATAAATAATTCAAAAAATCTCAATGAAGCTTCAAATATTGGCTATCATTTGCACCCTCATTTAAAGGGTAACAAGATGAATAATATGTTGAGATACATTGTATATATCCTATTATTTCTACTGTTTACGATAACAGTAGATCAGGATTATCATACGGTTGAGACAACAGATTTACCCCCACAGACCTCTTGTTACCAGCAACAACAAGACCCCTGCAAAAGAACAGTGGACTTCCTGTTTACCAACAATTTTGCAGATATGCCACAAATAGCCATATCACTTGACAACCCTTCCACATCAAAGTTCAAATGTATAGTCCGCATTTTAGCAGCATTGAACGAACTTTAAAAAGCAGGAGCTACAAACAAACCATATAGTTTGCCACACTTTTCATTCGCTTTACACTGATGCAGTAGATTATTATATCTATGCACTCCGGCGGATCATCATTTAATTTTTAATCTTTTTTCAGCATTTTGCTGAGTAGAAATCCTTATAACAAACGTCTTATAAGGAAAATTTTTCTATCCGTTTGTCTAATCAAAAAAAGTTTAGATATGTATTTTACATTATTAGTTGTCGTTATCCTGACGGCAATCGCATTAGTTGCCGTAGCATTGGGAATTGCCCGTGCCATTTCTCCCCGTTCATACAACTCACAAAAGGGAGAAGCTTACGAATGTGGTATTCCTACGCGGGGACGGTCGTGGATGCAATTCAAAGTAGGTTATTATCTATTTGCTATCCTCTTCCTGATGTTCGATGTGGAAACAGTATTTTTATTTCCTTGGGCTGTAGTGGTACAAGACCTAGGAGTGTACGGTCTGTTTAGCATCCTTTTCTTTTTAGTTATATTAGTTTTAGGTCTGGCATATGCCTGGAAGAAAGGAGCGTTGGAATGGAAGTAAAGAAACCAACCATAAAGTCTATTCCTTATGAAGACTTCAAAGACAATGAGTATTTGGAAAACATGGTCAAGCAGCTCAATGAAGGCGGTACCAAAGTACTGGTGGGCTGTTTGGATGACCTTATCAACTGGGGACGCAGCAATTCGTTGTGGCCGCTTACATTTGCAACCAGTTGTTGTGGAATCGAGTTTATGGCAGTGGGTGCTGCCCGGTATGATTTCGCCCGCTTCGGGTTTGAAGTAGCCCGTGCCAGTCCGCGCCAGGCAGATATGATCATGGTAGCAGGAACTATCACACACAAGATGGCTCCGGTACTAAAACGTTTGTATGACCAGATGGCGGATCCTAAATACGTCATTGCAGTAGGCGGATGCGCCATTAGCGGCGGTCCTTTTAAAAAATCATATCACGTATTGAACGGAGTAGACAAAATTCTTCCCGTTGACGTATATATTCCCGGATGTCCGCCCCGACCTGAAGCCTTGTTGTACGGCATGATACAATTGCAACGTAAAGTAAAACTGGAAAAATTCTTCGGCGGAGTGAACCGCAAAGAAAATGAACCACAAAATCCCGAACAAGCATGAGTGAAAGAATAGAAATACCTGCCGAAAAGCTACATGAAGAAATGCTGAAATTGCGGCAGGGTAAACATATGGATTTCTACGCAGCCTTACCGGAATGGACTGGGGCGAAGAAGGACTAGGTGTAGTCTATCATCTGGAAGATACGAATACAAGAGAAAATATAGTGGTCAGCACTCGCACAACCAACCGAGAAAAGCCGGAACTTCCTAGTGTAAGTGATATTTGGAAAGGTGCTGAATTCAATGAACGCGAAGTGTACGACTATTATGGTATCCGCTTTATAGGACATCCTGATATGCGCCGTTTGTTCCTGCGTGATGACTGGGTAGGCTATCCATTGCGTAAGGACTACGATGAAAGCCTCAACCCACTCCGTATGACCAATGAGGAACCTGTAGACACGACACAATATATAGAAGTACAACATGATGGCAGTGTAATAGAAAAACGCGAAACCATTTTTGATGAGGACGAATATATCATTAACATAGGTCCTCAACATCCGGCAACCCACGGTGTACTTCGTTTTCGTGTTTCACTGGAAGGTGAGATTATCAAAAAACTGGATGTGCACTGCGGATACATCCATCGAGGTATCGAAAAAATGTGCGAAAGTCTTACCTATCCCCAAACCTTGGCCCTGACCGACCGTTTGGATTATTTAGGTGCGCACCAAAACCGCCATGCTCTCTGTATGTGCATTGAACAGGCAATGGGCGTAGAAGTAAGCGAACGGGTACAATACATTCGTACCATTATGGACGAATTGCAACGTATAGATTCTCACTTGCTTTTCTTCTCCTGTCTCTGTATGGATATGGGTGCCTTGACCGCATTCTTCTATGGATTCCGTGATCGTGAGAAGATATTGGATATCTTCGAAGCAACTACCGGAGGACGTTTGATACAGAATTATAACACCATTGGAGGGGTACAAGCTGATATCGCTCCGGACTTTGTACAGAAAGTAAAAGAATTCATTGCTTATCTGCGTCCGATGCTAAAAGAATACCATGAAGTATTCACCGGAAATGTCATTGCCCAAGAACGTTTGAAAGGTGTGGGAGTTCTTTCACGGGAAGATGCCATCTCTTTCGGAGCGACAGGAGGTACAGGACGCGCCAGCGGTTGGGCATGCGATGTCCGCAAGCGTCATCCCTATGCGATGTATGGCAAGGTAGATTTTAAAGAGATTGTCCACACTGAAGGTGACTGCTTTGCACGTTATATGGTCCGTATGGAGGAAATACTGGAAAGTATGGATATCATTGAGCAACTGATAGACAATATTCCTGAAGGGAACTATCAGGAAAAGATGAAACCGATTATACGTGTGCCCGAAGGGAATTATTATGCCGCAGTGGAAGGTTCTCGCGGAGAGTTCGGTGTTTATCTGGAAAGTCGTGGAGACAAATTTCCTTACCGCATGAAATTCCGCGCTACCGGTTTGCCTTTAGTATCAGCAATGGAAACTATGTGCCGCAACGCAAAAATTGCCGACTTAATTGCTATTGGTGGAACGGTAGATTATGTAGTACCGGATATTGACCGATAATAATGTGCCGATTCTTCAATATACAATTTGGAGAATGCACTATTTATCAGACTGAGAATTAACAAATTAAATAATTACAAGTTTGCCTATTGGCAAATTAGCAAATTGACACATTATTAAATTATGTTCGATTTTAGTATAGTCACCCAATGGGTACACTCACTGCTCACGTCATTTATGCCTGAAGAACTGGCAGTGCTCATAGAATGTATAGTAATTGGCGTATGTATCATGTTGGCATATGCAGTTATTGCTATCATTATGATTTTCATGGAACGTAAAGTGTGCGCCGCTTTCCAATGCCGCTTGGGGCCAATGCGTGTAGGTCCCCAAGGTACCATACAGGTGTTTGCCGATGTATTCAAGATGTTGATCAAGGAAATTATCACCATCCGGCATGCTGACAAGTTCCTGTACAATTTGGCACCTTACATTGTTATCCTCGCCTCTATCATGGCTTTCAGTTGCCTACCCATCAACAAGGGCATGGAGGTCCTTGATTTCAATGTAGGTATTTTCTTCTTATTGGCAGCATCCAGTATCGGCGTGGTAGGTATTTTGCTGGCAGGTTGGAGTTCCAATAACAAATATTCATTAATCGGAGCCATGCGAAGTGGCGCTCAAATGATTAGTTATGAATTATCTGTAGGATTAAGCATCCTTACCATTGTAATCTTAACAGATACCATGCAACTAAGCGAAATTGTAGAACGCCAAGCTGACGGCTGGTTCCTTTTTAAAGGACATATACCTGCATTGATCGCTTTTATCATTTATCTGATAGCCGGAAATGCAGAAGTCAACCGCGGCCCGTTTGACTTGCCTGAAGCAGAAAGTGAACTGACTGCGGGATATCATACCGAATATTCCGGTATGCACTTCGGTCTGTTCTATGTGGCAGAATTTGTAAACTTGTTTATCATCGCCGCAGTAGCCACAACCATCTTCCTGGGAGGATGGATGCCGCTACATATTCCTGGGCTAGACGGATTCAATGCCATCATGGATTATATACCCGGATTTATTTGGTTCTTTGGCAAGTCATTCTTTGTAGTATGGTTACTAATGTGGATCAAATGGACATTTCCCCGTCTGCGTATTGACCAAATTCTAACGCTGGAATGGAAGTACTTGGTTCCAATAGGTTTGTGCAACCTGTTGTTGATGGTAATTATTGTTGTATTTAAATTACATTTCTGATGAAAGAAGAAAAACATTCCTATATAAAAGGGCTGCTTCATGGCATCGGTACATTACTTACCGGCATGAAAGTGACAGGACGAGAATTCTTCACTCCTAAAGTCACTGAACAATATCCCGAAAACCGTGCCACATTAAAAATATCGCCCCGTTTCCGAGGACGGCTTATCATGCCGGTTGATGAGAATGGTAATAACAAATGTATTGCTTGCGGACTTTGCCAGATGGCTTGCCCCAATGATACAATCACCATTACCAGCGAATCTGTGACCAACGAAGAAACAGGCAAGAAAAAGAAAATATTGGTAAAGTATGAGTACGACCTGGGAGCCTGTATGTTCTGTCAGCTTTGTGTGAACGCTTGTCCACACGATGCCATTCGGTTCGATACAGAATTCGAAAATGCTGTATTCGACCGCAGCAAACTAGTTCTCACTCTGAACAAAAAATAAAAAACAAACGATATTATGACACTACAACTAATTGTATTCATTGTACTGGCGTTGTTTATCGCTGTCTGTTCGGTATTGGCAGTCACGACCTCACGTATCTTGCGTGCAGCAACTTATCTGCTGTTCGTTTTATTTGGTACAGCAGGTATTTACTTCCAACTCAACTACTCATTCTTGGGAGCTGTACAATTACTGATTTACGCCGGTGGTATAACAGTGCTTTATGTATTTAGTATCTTATTGACCTCTTCACAGGGAGACAAAGCAGAGAGATTAAAAAATTGGAAAGATGGTGGCCGGAGCTATTTCTACTATAGCAGGACTGGCTATCTGTCTGTTCGTCATGCTGAAGAACGAATTCTTGCCCTCTCATTTTGTTCATGGTGAACTGGATGTACGCACGATCGGTCATGCACTGATGGGCATGGAAAAATATCAATATATCCTTCCTTTCGAAGTAATCAGCGTGTTATTACTCGCTTGCATCGTAGGAGGAATCCTAATCGCTAGAAAAAGATAGAACTTATGGTACACATGGAATATTATCTGGTGGTTTCCACCTTTATGATGTTTGCGGGAATCTATGGTTTCTTCACCCGCCGCAATTTATTGGCCATGCTCATCAGTGTGGAACTGATACTGAATTCGGTAGACATCAACTTCGCCGTATTCAACCGATACCTCTTTCCCGAAGAACTGGAAGGCTTTTTTTTCGCCCTGTTCGCTATCGGCGTGAGTGCGGCTGAAACAGCAGTAGCTATTGCTATCATTATCAATATCTACCGCAATGTACGCAATATCCAAGTGAAGAACTTAAATGAAATGAAAAACTAATTATGGAACATACAATACTAATCCTTATCCTACCTTTCCTCAGTTTCCTGATACTGGGGCTGGCAGGTATGCGTATGAAGAACGGATTGGCAGGAACCATCGGCACCGTTTCACTGGCAGGGGTGACGTTGCTTTCCTACCTCACTGCCTTCAATTATTTTGCAGGAGGGCGTACGGCAGAAGGCGTCTATCCTACTCTCACACCTTATAATTTTGAATGGTTACCTTTCACAACGAACCTGCATATTGACATGGGAATCATGCTTGACCCTATTTCAGTTATGATGCTAGTCGTTATTTCCACCGTCAGTCTGATGGTACATATCTATTCATTCGGATATATGAAAGGTGAAAAAGGCTTTCAACGTTACTACGCATTTCTTAGCCTGTTTACCATGTCCATGTTGGGGCTCGTAGTAGCAACTAATATTTTCCAGATGTATGTCTTTTGGGAACTGGTAGGTGTTTCTTCTTATCTACTTATCGGCTTTTATTACACCAAGAAAGAAGCGATTGCTGCCAGTAAAAAAGCATTTATTGTTACCCGTTTCGCTGATTTAGGCTTTCTGATCGGTATCTTGATTTACGGCTATTATGCCGAAACATTCTCGTTCACCCCCCAACTTCAGGTACTTGCAGTTGCCGGAAGTATGATACCCAGTTGGCCTTGGGGCTAATGTTTATCGGTGGTGCCGGTAAAAGTGCGATGTTTCCATTGCACATCTGGTTACCGGATGCTATGGAAGGTCCTACTCCTGTCAGTGCATTAATCCATGCTGCTACCATGGTAGTAGCCGGTGTATATCTGGTAGCCCGTATGTTCCCGTTGTTTATAGGATATGCGCCCGAAGTGCTGCACTGGATAGCTTATATCGGTGCGTTCACTGCATTCTACGCCGCTAGTGTGGCGTGTGCACAAAGCGATATCAAACGTGTGCTCGCCTTCTCCACTATATCTCAAATTGGATTTATGATTGTTGCATTAGGCGTTTGTACTTCCATGAATCCTCATGAAGGAGGACTAGGCTACATGGCATCCATGTTCCACCTGTTCACACATGCCATGTTCAAGGCATTGCTGTTCTTAGGAGCCGGATGTATCATTCATGCCGTACACAGTAACGAGATGAGCGCCATGGGAGGACTTCATAAATTCATGCCCGTCACCCACTGGACATTCCTGATTGCTTGTCTGGCTATCTCGGGTATCTGGCCATTCTCAGGTTTTTTCTCTAAAGACGAAATTCTGACTGCCTGCTTCCAATTCAGTCCTGTTATGGGATGGATAATGACAGGCATTGCCGCCATGACAGCATTTTATATGTTCCGCCTTTATTATTGTATTTTCTGGAATGGAGAATGGAAAGGACACTCCCACGAATCCGGACCTGATGCACATACTCCGCATGAGGCTCCACTTACCATGACATTCCCGCTGATGTTTTTAGCCACTATCACCTGTATTGCCGGATTCATACCTTTCGGCAATCTGATCAGTAGTAACGGAGAAGCCTATACCATTCATCTGGATATGCAGATAGCTGCTACAAGTATCATTATTGCTATAGCATCCATCACTTTAGCTACATGGATGTATGCAGGTAAGAGACAACCCGTAGCCAACTATCTGGCGCGCACATTCCCACGTTTGCACACAGCAGCTTACCACCGTTTCTATATGGATGAGATATGGTTGTTCGTAACCAAGAAAATCATCTTCCGGTGCATCAGTACTCCGATAGCCTGGTGGGACCGGCACGTTATCGATCAATTCTTTAACTTCACTGCGTGGAGTACTCATGCTACCGCCGATGAAATACGCGACATGCAAAGTGGAAACGTACAGCAGTACAGTATTTGGTTCCTTGCAGGTGCATTGATATTGACGCTGATACTATTAATTTAATGAATAATAAAAAATCCGCCGCTGGCCAATTTTTTTAACTTTTTTAATTTTCAAAAAAGATGAACATACTAAGCTTTTTTTCATTATAGTTCCCTTGTTGATGCTCGCGAGCCTTTGGGCTTCGCGCAGCGTCAATCAAGTTCGCGGAGTGATGGTTGTCGGATCTTCCATATTATTGGCATTATCCGTTTACCTCACCATTGATTATATCGAACTACGCCAAGCCGGTGCTACAGGAGAGATGCTGTTCACAGCCAGCACAGTTTGGTATGCACCGCTCCATATATGCTACTCAGTAGGAGTAGACGGTATATCAGTAGCAATGTTGCTGCTTAGTTCCATTATTGTATTCACCGGTACTTTTGCATCGTGGAAGTTACAACCATTGACAAAAGAATATTTCATGTGGTTCACTCTATTGAGTGTAGGGGTATTCGGATTCTTCGTTTCAACAGACCTGTTCACCATGTTCATGTTTTATGAAGTAGCCTTAATTCCAATGTATCTGCTCATCGGTGTATGGGGAAGCGGACGTAAAGAATACGCCGCCATGAAACTTACATTAATGTTAATGGGTGGTTCTGCATTTCTACTGATCGGAATTCTCGGTATTTTTTATGGTGCAGGCGGTGAAACTATGAACTTGCTGGAAATCGCCAAACTGCATATACCTCATGAAATGCAACGCATCTTCTTCCCGCTTATCTTCTTGGGGTTCGGAGTCTTAGGAGCTTTGTTCCCTTTCCATACATGGAGTCCCGATGGTCATGCTTCTGCACCGACTGCTGTTTCTATGCTTCACGCTGGAGTATTGATGAAACTAGGAGGTTACGGATGCTTCCGTGTTGCTATGTACCTGATGCCTGAAGGTGCAGCCATGTGGGGAGATGTATTCCTGATATTGACCACTATTTCTGTAGTTTACGGTGCATTCAGTGCTGTGGTACAAACCGACTTAAAATATATCAATGCCTATTCCTCCGTATCCCACTGCGGATTGGTGCTCTTTGCCCTGCTGATGATGACACGCACCAGTTGTACGGGTGCTATTCTCCAAATGTTGAGTCACGGATTAATGACCGCTTTGTTCTTCGCCCTTATTGGTATGATATACGGACGTACCCACACTCGTGATGTCCGATTAATGGGAGGTTTGATGAAGATTATGCCTTTTCTGGCTGTAGGTTATGTTATTGCCGGTCTTGCTAACTTGGGACTTCCGGGACTAAGTGGTTTTGTTGCTGAAATGACGGTCTTTGTAGGTTCTTTCCAAAAATGATGATACATTCCATCGCGTATGTACCCTAGTGGCAACAACAAGTATCGTCATTACCGCAGTCTATATCCTGCGTGTAGTAGGTAAAATTCTTTATGGCAAAGTTTTGAATCCCGAACATCTGAAACTCACAGACGCAACCTGGGATGAACGAGTAGCCGTTATCTGCCTCATCGCCTGTGTAGCAGGTTTAGGAATGGCTCCATTCTGGATAAGCGATCTGATCAGTAACAGTGTAGAACCAATCATAAGTCAATTATTAAATTAAAATTTGAGAATTAAAATTAAAAATAGCAATGATGGACATAACAGCAATACTCCATATGCATGCCGAACTGAGTCTGACAGCCGTTTTTATTCTGATGTTTCTGTTAGATTTATTTTTACCGGCTCCACAACGTCACTGGTTACGCCCCATGGCATGTATCCTACTGACCATTCAACTCTTAGCAAACCTATGGCCGGAAGAGGTGACTTTATTTGGCGGCATGTATCACTCAACCCCTATGGCGTCTGTTCTGAAAAGCATCCTGACCATAGGTACCATACTGGTGTTTCTGCAAGCAGACACTTGGCTAAAACGTGAAGACACCCGTCATAAACAAGGCGAATTCTACATCCTTACCCTCAGTACCTTGCTGGGTATGTATTTCATGGTAAGCGCAGGGCACTTCCTGCTATTCTTCCTTGGATTGGAATTGGCAACCGTTCCTATGGCTTGTCTCGTAGCTTTCGATAAATATAAAGGGCATAGTGCCGAAGCCGGAGCTAAATTCATTCTTTCGGCTTTATTCTCCAGCGGTATTTTCCTCTATGGCATTTCTATGATTTATGGGACAGCAGGTACTTTATATTTTGAAGATATCCCTGCCGGACTGACAGGAAACTCCATTACAAGTTCTTGCACTAGTATTTTTCTTCTCCGGACTGGCCTTCAAATTAAGCTTGGTACCTTTTCATCTGTGGACAGCAGATACTTATCAAGGTGCACCGACTACAGTAAGCGCCTACCTATCCGTTATTTCAAAAGGTGCAGCTGCTTTTGCTTTAATGATTATTTTAATGAAAGTATTCGGACCAATGACTGAACAATGGAGTGAAATACTATGTATTATCATTGTAGCCACCATCACTATAGCCAATCTGTTCGCCATCCGCCAAAACAACCTGAAACGCTTTATGGCCTTCAGCAGTATTTCACAAGCCGGCTACATAATGTTGGCTGTACTGGCTGGAACTCCGCAGGGCATGGCATCCCTAGTATATTATATAGTAGTATACATTGCCGCCAATCTCGCCGTATTCGGTGTCATCAGTACCATTGAGCAACATACCCACGGTAAAATAGAGCGCGAAGATTATAACGGACTTTATAAGACCAACCCCAAACTAACTATGGTCATGACACTTGCTCTTTTCTCATTGGCAGGTATCCCGCCATTTGCCGGATTCTTCAGTAAGTTCTTTGTATTCATGGCAGCATTCCATAGCGGATATTATCTTATTGTATTTATCGCATTGGTCAATACAATCATTTCATTGTATTATTACTTATTTGATTGTAAAAGCCATGTTCATCACACCTAATGAAGACCCTATCGGCAATTTTCGTACAGCAACTCCGATGCGCATCAGTCTGTTGGTATGTGTAGCCGGCATATTCGTTTTAGGAATTATAAGTGGGGTATATCAACTATTAAGTGATACAGCAATACTATAAAGTTCAGTTACAAAAAGAAGATAATACTGAATGATTATTATATTTCTATGATCAATATTCTTTTACTTTGAGGCAGATCAATCTGTTTCCAAAGTAAAGAATACCTTAAAGTTTCTCTTCAACAAATTTATCATTATCTTCGTAGCAAATTATAAAAAAATAAGTACTATGAAGAAAGTCCTCTATATTACAATACTCGCTTGCTCTACTTTATGGGGATCTTGCACAGAGAAAAATAAACAATCCGCCAGAACAGATTCCTTTATAGAAAAAAATGTAGCATTTGCACGTGCACAAATCGGGAATGAAATACAAATTATAGAAAAATCAGAGAAATTTATAAAC
>ENA-OQDL01000440-OQDL01000440.1-human-gut-metagenome-genome-assembly--contig:-NODE-440-length-26942-cov-5.426067_pt1 | contig 26942 bp, 29 predicted proteins | sample MGYA00242782_ERZ504609 | MGnify/ENA primary metagenome ERZ504609 (study PRJEB26092, sample SAMD00036320) | human gut metagenome | host: Homo sapiens | study: EMG produced TPA metagenomics assembly of... | reverse complement strand
TATTTATGGATCTGCAATATATTGGACAGACGGTATTTAAATCATTAAATAAAAAGAAACAGGCAATCATTTCTTTTCGTTACTTAGAAAAGTATTTATAGTCGTGCCATTAACATATTTGTTTCCATATACATTTCACATGGGAACAAGAGGTGTGTTTTTAGCAGAACCGATATCAAATGTAACGGAGGAAGTTTGTGATTTTAATTACAATGCTGGCAATTGTGATGCCGGAGTTAAAGATAATGAAGAAGGAAAATTGAAAAAAATTAGCACTCACCTCTTGACTCGGCTGAAAACTGCGTGCTATATAATAAATAGAACAAAACAAAAGGCAACAAAGTTAGTTAGCATTGAAAGGAGAAATGACTTATGATGATGCCTAGTATTTTTGGAGAAAACTTATTTGATGATGATTGGATGAACTTCCCATTTGAGCAGGACTTCTGGGGAAAGAAGAATCCGTTATACGGTAAACACGCTAAGAACATGATGAAGACAGATATCCGTGAGCATGACGCAGGATATGAAGTAGATATCGATCTTCCTGGATTCAAGAAAGATGAGATCAGCATTGAGCTTGAGAATGGTTATCTGACCGTATCAGCTGCTAAGGGTCTTGACAAGGATGAGGAAGACAAGAAAGGTAAATACATCCGTAAGGAGCGTTATGCCGGAGCAATGCAGAGAAGCTTCTATGTAGGTGAGAACCTTACACAGGAAGATATCAAAGCAAAATATGAGAATGGTATTCTGAGACTGTCAGTGCCGAAGAAAGAGACAAAACCAGTTGAGACAAAGAAAACAATCGCAATTGAAGGATGATTTGAACACTGATGTGAGTCAGGTGTCAAATGTCGAAGGGGCTTATGTAAGCCCCTTCTTTTTGTGCGTAAATCTATTTATACGTGTATAAAACATATTTTTTCAGTACAAAAACGTTCATAAATTCGGTCGTAAATATTTACGATTGTTTTTATGAACGTTTTTGTATATAATAGAATCAATAGGATTGGAAAGGATGTGGGTGATATGCGTGAAACACGAATATTAGAATTCAAGGAAACGATTACAAATACTTTTTTGAAAACAGTAAGTGCCTTTTCGAATTATGATGGAGGAACCATTGTCTTTGGGATTGATGACGATGGAAAGATCAAAGGGTTAGCAGATGCTAAGCAATCGTGTCTGGATATTGAAAATAAAATAAACGACAGCATTTCTCCACAACCGAATTATACACTTGAGATACAGAATAATGATCAGACAATAAAACTTACTGTAAAAAGTGGACTTCAAAAGCCGTATTTATACAAATCAAAAGCATACAAACGAAATGATACAGCAACGATAGAAGTCGATACACTAGAATTTTCAAGACTTATTTTAGAAGGGCAAAATATCAGATTTGAAGAACTGACATGTAAAGACCAGGAGTTATCTTTTGAAGTGTTGCATCGCAAATTATCAGAAAACATTCAGATTGAAAGTTTTAGCAAGGATACATTGAAAACACTGAACTTATATGATAATGACAATGGTTACAATAATGCAGCAGGGCTGTTAGCAGATAAAAATCATTTTCCAGGAATTGATATGGTAAAATTCGGTGAAAATATCAGTATCATTCAAAAAAGATCAACATTTGAAAAATATATCTGTATTAGAAGAATATGATAAGTCAGTAAATGTGTTTAGAGATTATTATCAATATGAAGTAATTCAAGGAATTGAAAGGAAAAAGGTCGAGAAGATTCCGGAAGCTGCGTTTAGAGAGGCGATTGCTAATGCATTGATTCACAGGGCCTGGGATGTAGAAGCACAGATCAGGGTATTGATGTTTGATGACAGGATTGAAGTTATTTCTCCTGGAGGTTTGCCATCCGGAATAACAAGGGAAGAATATTTGTCTGGTAAACTTTCTGTTTTAAGAAACTGGAATCTTGCCAATGTATTTTATCGTTTAGGTTTTGTTGAGATATTCGGAACCGGAATCACACGAATAAAACAACTGTATGAAGAAGGATTGATGAAACCAGAATTTGAAGTATCAGAGAATACGATTAAGATTGTACTTCCATTATTTGCAAAGAACATGAATCTTTCAGAGGATGAAAAGATGATTTATCGGATTCTTAGCCGAACAATGCTGAAACCAGTGAGTGAAATCATACCGTATGTACCGTTTGGTAAATCAAAGACGACAAAGCTGTTGAAAGAGATGGAACAAAAAGGTGTTATAGATATCCAAGGGCGAGGAAGAGGTACGAAATATATAATAAGATAAATATGAATCATAAACGCACAAAAAATCAGCCGTAAATATTTACGACTGATTTTTGCGCATTTATAATTCATTTGCAGTTTATTCAGTTTCAGCTTTGATTCCCTGCTCGAAAATCTCAACAGCTTTTTCATTCGGTTCGGCAGTAAGATTAGCCACAACGACAGCAATCAAAAGACTTGCGAAGAATCCAGGGATGATCTCGAAGATACCTGTGGCATCTGTCATTCCTGTCAGCAGCCATCCAAGATCTACAACGAATCCGGAGATTACACCTGCTACAGCGCCCTGGTAGTTAAAGCGTTTCCAGAACAGAGACAGCAGGATTGTAGGTCCGAAGGAAGCACCGAAAGCGCCCCATGCATTTTCAACCATATCCATAATAGCCTGAGCACCGCTTCCCTTGGAGTTCGCGATACCGAAAGCAATCAGGGAGAGGATCAGTACGAGGATACGTCCAACCATCAGTGTCTCTTTTTCAGAAGCATTTTTTCTGAAGAAAGGCTTGTACAGATCCGCTGTGAAGGAGCTGGATGCTACCAACAGCTGGGAATCTGCTGTGGAGATTGAAGCGGCAATGATCGCTGCAAGCAGAAGTCCACAGATGCCGGCAGGGAAGAACTTTCTGGCCATAGCAATGAAAACAAGTTTCTGATTTCCCTGAGTAAGCAGTTCCGCACCCATAACCATTCTTCCAAAGTAAGCAATCAAAACAGCAGAGAACAGTGAGATGATTACCCATACGATAGCTACGATAGAAGATTTCTTGATCATGGATGGTTTCTCGATAGACATAAAACGTACCAGGATATGTGGCATACCGAAGTATCCTAATCCCCATCCAAGTCCGCTGACAATATCCTGCCAGCTGGCATCAAAGATACCGCCTCCGAAAGCACACTGTGTTACAGCGCCTGTAGCGGCATCAGTATACTCATATACCGTAGTAAGAGCAGTAGGATCCAACAGATCACTGTGACCGATACAGACTACAAGAGGTACAAGCATCAGTGCAAGCATCATCAGTAATCCCTGGAAGAAGTCTGTCCAGCAAACAGCAGTAAAGCCACCAAAGAAAGTGTAGGCAACAATGATCAGCAAGAATGCGAACATAGCAATCTTAGGAGAAACTGTTGGGAACAAAGTTGTAAATACGGAAGTACCGGCTACCAGTGCAGATGCTACATAAATGGTATATGCAAACAGGAAGATCAGTGCACATGTCAACTGCAGTGATCTGGAGTCTGTTGCAAAACGATTTGTCAGATACTGTGGTAATGTGATCGCATCATCTGCAGCTTTAGAGAATGTACGCAGACGTTTTGCGCACAGAATCCAGTTGGCAGCTGTACCTAATGCAAGACCAATACCAATCCACATCTGTCCGAAACCGAAAGCTAAGATCGATCCCGGAAGCCCCATCAGCAGCCATGCAGACATATCGGATGCCTGTGCGGACAGTGCTGTTACCCAAGGTCCCATGGATCTTCCACCAAGGAAGAAGTCCTCGGAGTTCTTATTGGTACCGTTAAAGTAAAATACTAACGCTACGCCAAGCAAAATGGCGAAATACGCAATAAAAGTAATGATTTCCCAATTCATATTCTTTTATCCTTTCCTTATATTATTTTATATGATGATATCGGGCAGGATTGTAAGAAGGCATAGCATTTATACAATCCATAGGTATCAAAATCATAACTGAAGGCGTTTTTAACCCACAATAACATTTAATTTACCGCAATTGGACGGATATTGTCAATAGTTTGAGGAAAATACGTTGTTGCCCGGTATTTTTCATGTTTTGCGGTTAGTTAAAGCGAACAGATTATTTTTTAACAAATTATGTAAAAATCACGAAATATTGATGGAATATCGCGTGGTATTGTGAGATAATAGAAAAGTAAGAGTTGTGTTCTAAAAAATAGAAAACGAGGTAGAACAGCATGAAACTGATCAAAGAAAAGAAGATCTATACAGGGGATGGTATGATTGAAAATGGTTATATCCGCTTCGATGAGAAGATTGAAGAAGTCGGAGATATGACAGGATTTGAGCCGAAAGAAGATGATCTTGAGGTGAACTGTGCTGGAACGATGGTGGTTCCGGGATTTATCGATATTCATAGCCATGGTGGTTATGGAAAAGATAATATGGATGCTACACCGGATGAGATTGATGAGATGGTTAAGCAGATGACAAAGCAGGAGGGAATCACAACTTACTTCTGTACAACTATGACTCAGACCTATGAGAACATCGAGAAAGCAATGCAGAATATTCATGATGCGGCACAGAAGAACCCGGTGATCAAAGGAATCCACGTAGAGGGACCATTTATCTCAACTGTGTTTAAGGGAGCACAAGATCCTTCTTATATTAAGAAACCAGTGAAAACACACTGGAAAAATGGAATGAGATCAGTGGTGGACTGATCCGTATTGTTACTTATGCACCAGAAGAGGCTGATCCGTCATTTGAGATATGGTGCAAGGAAAATGGAGTTGTCTTAAGCGCAGGACATTCGAATGCATTATACGGGGAATTGAATGCAAGCGGAGCAACACATGTGACTCATCTTTACAATGCACAGCGAGGACTGAATCACAGAGAGCCGGGGGTAACAGGATATGGTATGCTGGCAGAAGGGATACACGCAGAGCTAATCTGTGACGGAAAGCATATTGTACCGGATATGGTGAAACTCGCATGCAAAGTAAGAGGGTATGATGGAATCGAGCTGATCACAGACTCTATGCGTGCGAAAGGAATGCCGGAAGGAAAGAGCGAATTGGGCGGACAGGTCGTAATCGTAAAAGATGGTATGGCAAAACTGGAAGACGGAACGATCGCAGGAAGTATCCTTACATACATTCAGGCATTTAAAAATGTTATGGAATTTACAGGAGCTACTGTTGAAGAAGCGGTTAAGATGACATCCGGAAACCAGGCGAAGGAATTTGGACTTGAGACCAAGGGTGCAATCGCAGTTGGAAAAGATGCAGATATGGTTGTATTAAATGATGCGTTTGATTTAGTACAGACAATCAGCTATGGTAAACTCGCATAAGGAATAAGAAGTTATAAAATATATTTACTGAAGCAGGAAGCAAATAGATTTGATCTATGAAAATATGGGGTGGCTTCCAAAGCACTCGATATAAATATAATGAAATGAGAGGGTATTAAACATGGAAGTAATTGTAAAGAAGAATTATGAAGAGATGAGCAAGGCAGCGGCAACATTGTTTGCAGCAGAGATTATGGAGAATCCAAAGACAATCCTTGGAATGGCAACAGGATCTACACCGGTTGGTCTGTACAAAGAGCTTGTTAAGATGTATGAGGCGGGAGATCTTGATTTCTCTCAGGTTACTACATTCAACCTGGATGAGTATATCGGGCTGGCACCGGAGCATGATCAGAGCTATCATTATTTCATGAATGACAATCTTTTCGATCATGTAAATATCAACAAAGAGAATGTACATGTACCGGATGGGGTTGGATTTGAAGCTGGAGAGTCAGGAAAAGCATATGAAGAGCTGATGGCAAAGACAGGACAGGTAGAAATCCAGCTGCTTGGACTTGGATGCAATGGACATATCGGATTCAACGAGCCGGCAGATGAGTTTACAAAAGTAACAGGTGAGATCGACCTGACAGACAGCACAATTGAAGCGAATAAGCGTTTCTTTGAGAAGAAAGAAGATGTGCCGAGAAAAGCTGTTTCTATGGGGATCGGAACAATTATGCGTGCAAAGAAGATCGTACTTCTTGTAAACGGAGAGAATAAAGCAGAGATCCTGAAAGAAGTAGTAAACGGACCGGTTACACCAAAGGTACCTGGAAGTATCTTACAGTTCCATCCACATGTAACAGTGATCTGTGACGAAGAGGCAGCAAAGTACCTGTAAAATGCCTGTAAGAGGTCCTTAACTGACATACGGTTAACGCTTAATAGCAGCTTGTGTCCAGAGAGACTTCTTAGTAAACGATAAGAACCATGAAGAAGCTGCCAACGGCAGCTTCTTCTAATATATAAAATTCTTGTAACTATTCAGAGCCAACCTCCAAAATGCTATGCATTTCGGAGGTGTGGCGTATCCGCCAAATAAAATTTCAAAAACAGTCTAAAAAATGCAAGCATTTTACACCTTTTTTTGAAATTTTGCTTGGCTCTGAACAGTTACAAATTCTTAATTATTGAAGGAAAACAGAACAGATGAAAACAACAATATTAGAAGCATGCACAGATTGTGTACAATCAGCGATCAATGCGCAGAAAGGTGGCGCAGACCGAATCGAGCTTTGTAGTAATCTTGTGATCGGAGGACTTACTCCGGGAAAAGCATTATTTGATCTTGTAAAAAAATATACGAATATCAAGACAAGAGTTCTTCTTCGTCCAAGATATGGAGATTATTGTTATGACCAGTATGAGTTTGAACAGCTAAAAGAGGAAGTTCAGATGTACTGTGAGATGGGAGCTGATGGAGTTGTCATCGGAATGCTCAATCCGGATGGTACGTTGGATACAGAGCATATGGCAGAGCTTATTAAGGCAGCAGGAAATAAAGAGAAAGCGCTTCACCGTGCATTTGATGTCTGCATAGATCCGATGAAAGCACTCGAAGAAGCCATTGAACTTGGATTTGATACGATTCTGACAAGTGGACAGAAGGAAACAGCATGGGAAGGAAGAGAGATGCTGAAAGCACTTCAGGAAAAAAGCGCAGGAAGAATAGAAATCCTTGCCGCAAGTGGGATTGGTGCAGAATCAATAGAAAAGCTTCTTCCATATACTGGAATTACTTCTTATCATATGTCTGGAAAAATCGTAGTGGACAGTGCGATGAAATATAGAAAAGAAGGAATAGGACTTGGATTGTCAGAGCGTGGAGATTATGCGCTCTGGCAGACTTCGGAAGAAGAAATCGTGAAAGCAGTAAAGGTTTTAAAAACAATAGATTAACTTCAACAGACGTGTCTTGCACAGCTTGAAAAAAACAGTTATACTCATAGACAAAGGTAAAAACAGTAACAATTTTAACAGGAGAAAGCGGATTATGATCAAAGTAATAGCAAGTGATATGGATGGAACACTTCTTGGAGACAATCATAAAGTAGCACCGGAGACAGTAGAAGCGATCCGTGAAGCACAGGCGGCGGGAATCCGCTTTATGATAGCAACCGGAAGAAGTTATAATGGAGCAATGGAAGAATTAAAAGATCTGGATCTTGGCTGTGATTTTATTGTGGGCTCAGGCGCAGAGGTACGCAACCCAAAGGGTGAAATTCTAAAAAGCATAGGATTTACATATGAGGTCTGCAATGAGGTGGCAAAGGTATTGGAAGAATATCCAATCTCGGTATTGTATTGTGCCGGACCTTATGAGTATCGTGTGGGAACACCGGAGGAAGTAGAGGAGAGTATTGTTCGTCAGATTCAGTTGTTCCATTTATCTGAGTGCAGAGACCAAATAGAGCAGTCAGAACTTTATAAGCGAGTGAAGGCAAGTTCAAGACGAATCGATTCTGTGGACGAATTAGAGAAACAGGGAATTATAATCCATAAGATTTTCCTTTTTACAGGCGATCTGGAGATGCTTGATAAGATCAAGCGCAGACTGATGCAGAATCCGGAGCTCGCAGTTGCGTCTTCCTTCTATAATAATCTGGAAATCACGGTAAAAGGAGCGGAGAAAGGACCTGCGATTCAGGAATATATTGAATCTTTAGGTTATACAAAAGATGAAGTGATGGTATTTGGTGACAGCCTGAATGATTACTCTATGTTGTCTATGGATTTTGGCGCAACTGTTGCGATGGAAAATGCAGATGATGAAGTGAAGCAGGTTTCAAAATATGTTACAAAGTCAAATGAAGACTTAGGGGTGGCATATACCATTCATGAACTGTTGAAAAAGCAGGGGATAACTAATTCAAATTGCTAACTGTTCAGAGCCAACCTCCAAAATGCTATGCAATTTTGGAGGTGTGGCGTATCCGCCAAATAAAATTTCAAAAACAGTCTTAAAAATGCAAGCATTTTACACCTGTTTTATGAAAATTTTGCTTGGCTCTGAACAGTTACTCAAATTGTGAATAACTTTTCAAAAAATGAAACTGTATGTTGATAACACAAAATGAAAGCGAGGCAATTAAGATGGATGCAAGACAGAAAAGAAACAAAGTACTTGGAGAACGTGTGGTGAAAGCGCTTGAATCCAGAAATATGGATGCTTATTATGCTGAGACAAAGGAAGAAGCAGTGAAGAAAGCACTGGAGTGGATTCCGGAAGGAAGCACGATTAATATGGGAGGTTCCTCTTCTGTTCGTGAGTGTGGATTGATTGATGCAATCTGTTCCGGAAATTATAATTTCTGTGACAGAGATAAAGCATCTACACAGGAAGAGAAACAGAAAATCGCGAGAGCAGCTTTTTCCTGCGACTGGTTCCTCGGAAGCGTGAATGCGATGAGTGAGGACGGTGTCTTCATTAATATTGACGGAAATGCAAACCGTGTGGCAGCATATGCATTTGGACCCAAGAATGTACTTTTAATTGTTGGCATGAACAAAGTTGTAAAGACACAGGAAGATGCAATGAGCAGGGCGAGAAATGAAGCTGCACCTGTAAATGCACAGCGTTTTGGAATTGATACACCATGTTCCAAGGCTGGAAGCTGCTTTGACTGTAAGAGTCCGGAATGTATCTGCTGTCAGATATTGATGACAAGATTCAGTCGTCAAAAGGGGCGCTTTAAAATTATCCTTGTAGACGAGAATCTTGGCTTTTAGAGAATAGAATAAGTGGGGGAAAACAAATGGGAAGAAACGTAAAAAAGCCGGTACGCCGCAGAGGGGCAAAACGGCAGGCAGAGAGAAGAGGCGGGCGAAAGAAAAAACGTGTTGCATTTGATGTAGTAACAACGACGATTTTGATCGTGGCAATCTGTGTTTTTGCATTTTCACTTTTTCAGTTGGTTAAAATGCTGATACCGTACTATTCCGGTGGAAAAGAGTACGACAAACTCAAAGATAAAGCAATTACGATAGAGACTACGAAGGATTCAGAGGACACCTCGGAAGCTCGATTTAAGGTGGATTTTGATGTACTCTTGCAGGAAAATCCGGATACTGTTGCATGGATCCGTTTTGATGAACCGTCGATCATTAGTTATCCGGTTGTGAAAAGTGCGGATAATAAGGAATACCTTACAAAGACATTTACGGAAAGTGATAATAAGCTTGGTGCGATTTTCATGGACATGAGAAATACAAGTGATTTCTCAGACAAGAATACAATGATTTATGGTCATAATATGAAAATAGGCGGAGAGATGTTTTCGCAGCTGAAAGAGTATGAGGAAGAATCTTTCTATAAAGAACATCCGAATTTCTATATTTATACACCGGATGGAAAAACAAGGACTTATACCGTGTTTTCAGCAGCTGTTGTGAAGGATACTTCAGATCAGTATAATCTGACTTATGCGACAGACGAAGCGTTTGAGAGTTATTTGAAAATGTGTAAAGAAGATTCAGCATATGACACAGGAACAGAAGTGAATGCGCAGTCTCAGATTGTCAGTCTTTCAACTTGTACCAATGTAAGAGAAGATGAGAGATTCCTTTTGCAGGGAGTATTGACGGCGACAGACGGAGGAGAAAATTAGAATGGCAGACAGATTTGATGTAGGCGACATTATTAAGATGAAGAAACCGCATCCATGCGGAAGTCAGCAGTGGGAGATTCTCCGGGTCGGAGCGGATTTTCGTCTCAAATGTATGGGGTGTGGGCACCAGATTATGGTGCCAAGAAAATTGGTAGAAAAAAATACAAGACAAATTACAAAAAAGGCTTGAAACAACAAATTCTTTATGGTATTATAAGAAACTGTGACATGCTGATGGAACAATTCCAATCAGTCATTCAATTTCCTTGTTCCCGGGAGGAACCGGGGGCCAAGAGACCATAAGGAGGTAAAATAAGATGAATAAGTATGAATTAGCTGTTGTTGTAAGCGCAAAACTCGAAGACGAAGCAAGAGCGGAAGTAATCGAGAAAGTGAAAGCAATGATCACTCGTTTCGGCGGTAATGTAACAGACGTTGATGAGTGGGGCAAGAGAAGATTCGCTTACGAGATCCAGAAAATGAAAGAAGGATTTTATTACTTCATCCACTTCGAGGCTGAAAGTACAGTTCCAGCTGAAGTAGAGCAGCGTATCCGCATTATGGACAATGTACTCAGATATTTATGCGTGAAACAGGAAGCATAAGCGGAAAGAGGTATATATGAATAAAGTAGTTTTAGTAGGACGGTTAACAAGAGACCCAGAGGTGAGATATTCACAGGGAGACAGTGCTACAGCGGTTGCAAGATATACACTTGCTGTAGATCGCAGATTCAGAAGAGACGGTGAGCCGACAGCGGATTTTATTCCGTGTGTTATATTCGGACGTTCCGCAGAGTTTGCTGAGAAGTATTTCCATCAGGGAATGCGTGTCTCAATTTCCGGACGTATCCAGACAGGAAGCTACACGAACAAAGATGGTGTGAAAGTATACACAACAGAAGTGATCGTGGAAGAACAGGAGTTTGCAGAGAGCAGAGCCGAGGCCGAAGCTAACAGAGCAAGTTTCCAGCGTCAGTCTGCACCGAGTCCGGCACCTAGCGCAGATGCAGGTGATGGCTTTATGAATATCCCGGATGGTATCGATGAGGAGTTACCGTTTAACTAAGTCGGAAAGGAGATAACCATCATGGCTTACGAAAAAGGAAGCAGACCAGAGGGTGGATTCAAAAGAAGAGGCCCAGCTCGTAGAAGAAAAAAAGTTTGCGTGTTCTGTGGTAAAGAAAATAACGAAATCGATTACAAGGACGTTGCAAAATTAAAGAAATATGTTTCTGAAAGAGGAAAAATTCTTCCTAGAAGAATTACAGGAAACTGTGCTAAGCACCAGAGAGCTCTTACAGTAGCAATCAAGAGAGCTAGACACATTTCTCTTATGCCTTACGTTCAGGACTAATTGAGATAATTAGCTAATAACAAGATCGAATTTTTGGAGAAATTCAGAAATTCGATCTTTTTGCTTTTTTCTAACTCATTTTTGCATAATACAACCTATAGCATCTTAGGGGAAAAGATGCTATAATAGATTAGCTATATTGTAATTAGTCACATATGGTGGTGATTGATAGTAGTCCCAGGTGAGGTATTAGTTATGAAAAAGAATAAAATGCAGCTGAAGGGACAGCTCAGAATGTACATGCGATGGCCGCTGATCATGACACTTCTCTTGATTGGCATGGATGTATGGGTGTACATGGTAGACAAGAAAGCCGGACTTTTGATGTCAGTGATCATAATTATATATGTAGGAATCGCTTTTTCGCTATATTTCTATAACAGATCTTTGATCCTGGCAGATCTGATCCAGTTTTCAGTACAGTACAAAGGTATTGAAAACCGACTGCTCAAAGAACTGGCAATTCCCTATGCGATTGCGCTTGAAGACGGGAGGATTCTGTGGAAGAATGATTGTTTTTTAAATCTGACAGAGGGTCAGAGAAAAGAACGTTATCTGAACCGTATGATTCCAGAATTACATCCGGGTGTGTTTCCAAAAAATGATGTGGATCATGTAGAATTGGAAGTAACTTATCGTGAAAGAAGTTATCAGGCAGAGCTTCGAAAAGTATCATTGGAGGGATTCAGTGAGAAAGAAGAGTTGCTTCAGATTCCGGAAGAGCAGGAATATTTTGTTGCAGTTTCTTTAAGAGATGTGACAGAACTGAATGCCTACATCCGAGAGAACGAAGACCAGAGAATGATTGCCGGATTGATTTATATCGATAACTATGACGAGGTCATGGAAAGTGTTGAGGAAGTCAGACAATCCCTTCTTGTGGCATTGATCGACCGTAAGATCAATAAGTATATCGGAGACGTAGATGGTATCGTAAAGAAACTGGAGAAGGATAAGTATTTTATCGTACTTCGAAAGGATGCTTACAAAAAGCTGAAAGAAGACAAGTTTTCCCTTCTGGAAGAGGTAAAACAGGTTAATATCGGTAATTCAAGATCAGCAACGCTGAGTATTGGTTTGGGATTGAATACGGCAACGTATGCGTTGAGTTACCAGTATGCACGTGTGGCAATCGACCTTGCACTTGCCAGAGGCGGGGATCAGGCAGTTATTAAGGACTGCAACGGAATTACGTATTTTGGTGGTAAGAAGGAGCAGACAGCGAAGAATACACGAGTGAAGGCGCGTGTTAAGGCTGAGGCACTTCGAGAGTTTATTGTGACCAGAGACAAAGTTATTGTTATGGGCCATAAGATTGCTGACCCGGATTCTTTCGGTGCATGTATGGGTATTTACCGTGCTGCAGTAAGTCTGGAGAAAAAGGCACATATCGTGATCAATGAAGTTACCGGATCTGTTCGCCCGTTGTATGATGAGATTCTGGAGAGCCCTGCATATGAGGATGATATTTTTATTACGTCAGAACAGGCATTGGATTATGTGGATGACAATGCAATGGTCATTGTGGTAGATACAAACAAGCCACAGATGACAGAGTGTCCGGAACTCTTGAAGAGATCAAAGATGATTGCAGTGCTGGATCATCACAGGCAGAGCAGTAATATTATTGAGAACGCGGTACTTTCTTATGTGGAGCCGTATTCCTCTTCCACTTGCGAGATGATCGCAGAAGTTCTACAGTATATGGTAGATGACATCAAATTCCCGGCACTTGAAGCAGAGTGCATGTATGCCGGAATTATGATCGATACGAGAAACTTTATGAACCGCACAGGTGTGAGAACCTTTGAAGCAGCAGCATTTTTGAGAAGATGTGGTGCAGATATTACACGGGTACGTAAGATGTTCCGTGATGATATGGCATCTTATCAGGCAAAGGCTGAGGCAGTCCGCAATGCAGAAGTTTATCGTAAGGAGTATGCGATTGCAGTATGCCCAAGCGATATTGACAGTCCTACAGTGCTTGCAGCACAAGCGGCGAATGAATTGTTGGATATTAGCGGAATAAAGGCTTCTTTTGTATTGACAGAATATGAAAATAAGATTTATATGAGTGCGCGTTCTATCGATGAAGTGAATGTTCAGATTATCGCGGAGAAGCTCGGTGGAGGCGGTCATATTAATTCCGCGGGAGCACAGTTTGACCACACGAATATGCATGAAGCAGTCAGTGCATTGAAAGAGACTATTGATAAAATGATAGAAGAAGGAGATATTTAATAATGAAAGTTATTTTATTACAGGATGTAAAATCTCTTGGAAAAAAAGGAGAGATCGTAAACGTAAATGATGGATATGCTAGAAACTTTATCATTCCAAAGAAGCTTGGACTGGAAGCAACAGGAAAGAATCTGAATGATCTGAAGCTTCAGAAGAATAACGAGAAAAAAGTTGCGGAGGAGAACCTGGAGGCAGCGAAAGAACTTGCAGCTAAGATCGCAGAAGCTAAAATTGTAACACACATCAAAGTTGGAGAAGGCGGAAGAACTTTCGGTTCTGTATCAAGCAAAGAGATTGCAGAGGAAGTAAAAGCACAGTTGAATCTTAATGTTGATAAAAAGAAGATCCAGTTAAAAGAAGCGATCAAGACACTCGGAACACACAACGTGTCTGTAAAGCTTCATCCACAGGTTACAGCAGAACTGAAAGTAGTTGTACAGGAAGAAGCATAAGGAGACGAAATCTTTATGGATATGGAAGCAGCAATGAAACGAATTCCTCCGCATAGTGCGGAGGCAGAGCAGGCAGTGCTCGGTGCGATGCTGATGAACAAGGAGGCCATCACGGTGGCCTCCGAGATATTATCAGGGGATGATTTTTATCAGACAGCATATGGAATCTTGTTTAATTCTATGGTGGAACTGTTTCATGCGGGAAAACCGGTCGATCTGATCACCTTGCAGGAATATTTGAAAGAAAAGGATGTCCCGCCAGAGATCAGCAGTATGGAGTTTGCAAGAGATTTGCTGATGGGAACACAGACTTCTGCGAATATCAAGAGCTATGCTGAAATTGTACGTGAAAAATCAATCATGCGTCGCCTGATCAAAGTAAATGAAGAGACAGCAAATGCCTGTTATCTGCAGAATCAGCCATTAGAGGAGATTTTGGAAGATGCACAGAAGCAGGTTTTTGCACTTGCAGAGACAGGGAATTCAGAAGAGTATGTACCGATCAAGCAGGTTGTACTCAATGCATTGGATGTAATTGAGCGTGCGTCCAAGACAAAAGGAACAGTAACAGGAATTCCGACAGGATTCATTGATCTTGATTATAAGTTGTCCGGTCTGCAGCGCTCAGACCTTGTACTGATCGCAGCCCGTCCTTCTATGGGTAAGACAGCGTTCGTATTGAATATCGCACAGCATGTGGCATTTCGTCAGAATAAAGCAGTAGCAATCTTCAGTCTCGAGATGTCCAAAGAGCAGTTGGTAAACCGTTTGTTCTCATTGGAGTCTCATGTGGATGCACAGATACTAAGAACCGGTAATCTGTCAGATACGGATTGGGAGAAGTTGATCGAAGGAGCCGGAACAATAGGATCATCAAGAATGATCATTGATGATACGTCAGGTATTACGATTTCAGAGATGCGCTCAAAGTGTAGAAAATACAAGCTGGAGATGGGACTTGACCTGATCATTATCGACTACTTACAGTTGATGAGCGGAAGCAATTCAAGAAAGAATGAGAGCCGTCAGCAGGAGATTTCTGAGATCTCCCGTTCTTTGAAAGGTCTTGCTAGAGAATTGAATGTGCCGGTGCTTGCACTGTCACAGCTGAGCCGTGCGGTTGAGCAGAGAACAGATAAGCGTCCGATGCTTTCAGACCTCCGAGAGTCCGGAGCAATCGAGCAGGATGCCGATGTCTGTATGTTTATCTATCGTGATGACTATTATAATCCTGACACGGAAGATAAGAATATTGCAGAAATTATTATTGCAAAACAGAGAAACGGCCCGATCGGTACCGTGCGTCTTGCGTGGATGCCACAGTACACTCGTTTTGGAAACGAGCTGCGTCAGCAGGATCAGGAGATGTAAAAAAAGAAAAGGACAGGCACTTGTTGGAGAGCCTGTCCTTTTTCGGTATACAAATCCAATAAATCTACCGGTATGTGCAGTGTGCAATTAGAAATCGAAGAAATGCTATGTAAATCTTTTTTTTGAATCTCAGTACCGGACTATTCTTCACACTTTCTCTTCGGGTCGCCTGCTGCTGGCGAATCAGGCTGTCCAGTTTACGGAAATGTTCTTCTTCCTGCCGTTCTTTTGCCTGGAAAAGAAAATCCATCTCACGTATGACATCGGCGGTGACCTGAGTGCTGATTTCTTTTTCTAATGTTTTGTTATTTTCAGTAACAACTTCCGTAAGTACCTCTCCGATGAGTGAACGTACATGTTCTAGCTGGGTATTTGTGATGACTTCGACCGGAGTAGTGGTGGTGGCCGGTTTGCACTCAGATGTCAGGTCAGGTGCGGGTGTTTTGGCAATGGCATTCTTTTCCTTGTTTTCAGCGTGTCTCATTATCTGACGTGTAGATTTCAACTCTGGGATCAATGGCTTCAGATCGCGAAGCAGAACCCCTTCATTCTTAAGTTTTTTTAATACAGCAAAAGAGCTGGATATCATCCTGGGTATAATATCGATGTCCCATCTCTGTGCGGCCGATAGGAATATGAAGTTCATCTTCCCAGTACCTTAAGACATGGGATTCTACCTGAACTTTCTTGGCAGCTTCAGAGATCATAAATCTGACTTCACCCATTGATTTTCTATCCTCCTGTTAGAATCATTGCGATTACTGTTCTGATTTCGCTACATTCATTATAGCATAGAGAAATTATGAAAGGAGTGCTAATCGTTCGTCAAATTATGGCAAAAAAAGAAATCCTGCTACATCGAATCAATCAGATGAGCAGGATTTCTGCGTTTTGTGATCACTTAGCGCTTATAAATTATGCCTCAGAGATAGCGCCTGTAGGACAAGCAGCCTCACAAGCTCCGCAATCTACACAAGCATCAGCATCGATCTCATATTTGCCATCTCCTTCAGAAATAGCGCCTACTGGACATTCGCCTTCGCAAGTACCACAGCTTACACATTCATCACTAATTACGTGTGCCATTGTATGTACCCTCCTTTTTTGGATTACGATAGGTTTTTCCCTTTTCGTTATCCTCATTTTAATACAAGATGGGGAAATATACAAGAGTTCCTGATGTATTTATTTGAGTAATTTATAAGTTAGTCTTATAGAACTTGTAAACGTGGAAAATAGAAGATTTCTATCCTAAATTAGTAAAAAACAAAAATTCACGAGATTTTAAGAAATTATCTCTTCCATTTTTCAAGGATTCGTGTATCATAATGGATTGAGAGTTAAAAAGTAGAAAACATAGAGATAAAATTGTGTAAATGAAAAGAAGGAGAAGGTTATGCGGAAACGAAATGTAAGAGCAGCGATTGCGGCAGCACTTTGTATGACGGTACTTGCAGCCGGCTGCGGAAAGAAAGCAGATGATCCGGTTTTTACAGGAGATAAGACAGAAACACCGGTATATCAGGCGAATCTGGATGCAATCAAATCTTCTGCATATGCATCGGTAGACAATCTAGATCTGGAACCTGGAACTTATATTTCTGTAATCGGAAGGGCATCTTCAACACCATATTGGAATCAGGTAAAGGCAGGGGTAGAGCAGGCAGCAACGGACTTGAATACAGCACTGGGCTATTCAGGAAATGATAAGGTAAAAGTATTATACAGTGCACCGGATGAGAATGATAATATCGATCAGCAGGTGAATATTCTGGATGAAGAGCTTGCACGTTATCCGGATGTGATCGCAATTTCCAGTGTAGATGCAAGCGCATGCTCCGTCCAGTTTGATCTTGCGATTGAGAATGGAATTCCGATCGTAGCATTTGATTCGGGAAACAGCTATCAGAATATCCAAAGTACTTGCAAAACGAATAATATAGAAGCGGTAACAACAGGAACAAAGAATTTCTGTGAGAAGATCGGTGACAGTGGAGAAATTCTGCTGCTTGTGCATGATACAGTATCAGATACGGCGAAAGAGCGTGAGGCAGAAATCAAAAATGAACTTGCAGCAAATCATCCGAATGTGACTGTTACAGAGACAATTTATCTGGATCAGCTGGAAATGTTGAAGAAACAGATTGTGGCTGAACAGGTAGGGGTAACACCAGAAGAACTGGCAGCTGCAGAAGCAGGAGAAAAGAAGGAAGAGACAACAGGAACAGGTGATGCTTCCGAGACAATTGCAGATGCAGCATCGAATGCGGCTTCTTCATCAGCAGACGAAAGTGCGAATGAGACAGCACAGGAAGCGGACAATGAATTGTCCGAGAAGATGCAGCAGGTCAACGATGGCGCGGCAAAGATGAGTGATGAAGATGCAATTCAATATTATATGGAGAAACATCCTGATTTAAAGGGATGTATTGCTACGAACGAGACAGTAACCCAGCTTGCAATTAGGACGCTGGATCAGTTTGATTCAGAAAAACATATTACATTAGTAGGGTTTGATGCAGGAAAAGAGCAGGTCAATGCATTGAAAGATGGAAAGGTGGATGGACTTATTGTGCAGAATCCTTTTGGAATGGGATATGCGACAGTAGTTGCAGCGGCACGTACAGTTCTTGAGATTGGAAATGAAGCTGAGGTCAACACAGGATATGTGTGGGTGACAGCAGACAATATGAATGACGATACGATAACACCGTTCCTTTACGAATAAGTTGAAAATAAATCGAACAATTTCATAAAAGAAAAGAGCTTGTCAGGCAAAAGAAAAACATCAGGATTTTATTACTTCTATATTTCTGAATTTCAGAATGAAGTATAAAACCTGATGTTTTCTTTGTTTTATTCACGTTGTCCTTTAAGCTTTGCTTAAAGAAAAAATAAATTCGGTGCCAACCCCTTCCGTACTGATTACATTGATATGTTCATCGTGAGCCTGTATGATTTCTTTTACGATCGAAAGTCCAAGTCCGGTTCCTTTCTTATCTTTTCCACGGGAAAGATCTGATTTGTAGAAACGCTCCCAAATCTTATTGATTTCCTTTCTTGAGATTCCGATTCCATGATCCTTTACAGAAACAAAGACTTTGTCATTTTTTGTTGTTACTTCTACTGTAATAGAAGAGTCATTCTCACTGAATTTGATCGCATTATCCAGAAGATTATAAAGAACCTGTTGGATTTTGCGTCGGTCAGCCATTACATCAATCTGTTCAGACAGTAGAAAGAGCTTAATGGATATATGCTTCTGAGTACAGACACCCTCGAAAGACTGGGCAGTATGTTTGATCATCTCCTGAATATCAAAGGAAGTTTTATTGAGCAGGAGCTCTTTTGTATCAAATTCGTTCAAAGTAAGAAGATCCGTTGTCAGGTCAGTCAGTCGTTCCGTTTCGAAGAGAATGATATTTAAGTATTTCTCATGAAGCTCTGGTGGGATTGTTCCGTCTGCCATTGCTTCTACATAACCCCTGATTGAAGTCAACGGAGAACGGAAATCGTGGGATACATTTGCTACGATCTTTTTCTGATAATCATCAGAATCCTTCAGTTGTGCAGCCATAAAATTCAGTGATGCGGATAAATATCCGATCTCATCATGCCTGTTTACCGGAATCTCGTAATCCAGATTGCCCATGGCATATTGCTTCGCAGCTTCTGTGATCAGCAACAATGGCCGATGGACGAAGAAATGGAACCCAAGCAGGAAGATGAAGGACAACAGGAAAATAACTCCAAGAGAAATATAAACCGGAACCATCAGCGTGCGGCATCTTTCGTTGATCAGAGAGACAGGGCTGTGAATGATCAGATATCCCTTTGTATAAAATCCCTGTGTGACAGGAGCCATTACAGTAATCATATCTTCCTGAAAATAATTATGATAGGTTCCGATCATGTACTGGTTGCTCCCGATTTCGGCCGGATCAAAATTATTGACTGATTGTGGTGCAGTAGTATCCTTCAGGTTGGCAGAGGTGATCATTGTACCATCTTTTTCAACAAACCACAGAGAAGAATTAAGATACGTCTTCATAGCAGATAACTGAGAATGAACAGCCCAGCTGGAAGATTCGTTTGAAAAATAGGAAGGCAGATAATTATCTGCAATCATGGTTGCTTCTCTGTATAATGTCTGTGAAGTATCTTTTTCCAGACGTTCGGTGATCAGTTCTGTGGTCAATGTTGCCGTTGTGAAAACACACAGAAACCCGAAAATAATATAAAGTACAATAAATTTTAAATGCAGAACTGCTTTCATAATTTCTCCCTAAGTACTCATCGGTCACCAGATGCTGTTTACAGTATCCAGGATCGATGATTTAAATCTATTTTGTCTCAAATTTGTAACCAATTCCCCATACAGTACTGATATTCCAGTGAGGGTGGTCTTTAATTTTTTCACGCAGACGTTTAATATGAACATCAACGGTACGAGTGTCTCCGATATATTCATAGCCCCAGATACGGTCTAAGAGCTGCTCTCTTGTGAATACCTGATTCGGTGATGCAGCAAGACAGTAAAGGAGTTCTAATTCTTTTGGCGGCATATCAACAGGATGTCCGTCACAAACAACAGAGTAGTTTGTAAGGTTGATTGTCAATCCGTCAAACTCTGCACATTTTGTTTTTTCAACAGAAGTATCATTCTGTTGTCCAACCTGATATCTTCTCAAGACAGCTCTTACGCGGGCCACCATTTCCTTAGGGTCAAATGGCTTCATGATATAATCATCTGCTCCGAGTTCCAGTCCGAGAACTTTGTCAAATACTTCACTTTTTGCCGAAAGCATGATAATCGGTGTGGCAGCTTTGGAACGAATCTCACGACAAACCTGATACCCGTCAATTCCTGGAAGCATCAGATCAAGAAGGATCAGATTTGGCTGATAGCTGTTAAAAGCTGCAAGCGCATCTTCTCCATCATATACTAATTTTGTATCAAAACATTCTTTTGTGAGATAAAGAGAAATCAGTTCAGCGATATTCTCATCATCATCTACGATTAGGATTTTCTGTTTTCCAAACATTCTTTTTTCCCCCATTAACCATGATAAGGTAGTTGATAACTGTTTAAAATAATTAGCCAAGTTCTACAATTGTTACACCAGCGTCACCTTCACCGAATTCGGCAAGGTGATAGGATTTTACATGTTTCTGACGACGCAGATATTCATGAATTCCCTTTCTGAGTGCTCCGGTTCCCTTTCCGTGAACTACACGGACAGTATTCAGGTGAGCGAGGATTGCGTCATCCAGGTATTTATCCAGCTCAGCAACGGCTTCATCAACAGTACGTCCGAGCAGATTGATCTCAGGTCGGACAGAAAGAGATTTTCCCATTTTAATTTTGCCTTTTGAAGTACGGTTCATTTTCTTCGGTGCATACGGAGAGACTTCCTCGATAATCTCCAGATCAGAGATGTTGACCTGGGAGCTGAGGATTCCCATACGTACGGTAAGATTCCCTTTGGCATCAGGTAGAGAGCTTACGGTTCCTGTCAGGTTCATGCTGAGAACTTTAACGGATTCTCCGAGCTTGAAGTCAGATGCTTTATGCTCTTTCTTTGGTTTCTGTGCTTTCATTGCAGACGCAGATGCTGTATCTTTGATCTTCTTACGCAGCTTCTCACGTTCCTTTTCCATCTCTGCAGAAGAAATGTTTTCCTTGCCGAATTTACGGAAATCCTTGATCGTCTTGTCGGCAACTTCTTTTGCTTCACGCAGAATGGCGTTTGCTTTTTCATTTGCCTCGCGTAAAATGCGGTCGCGCTGATCATCTAATTTCTCCTGGCGCTGTTTCGCCTGGGCTTTCAGGTCTTCCGCTTCTTTCTTCAATCGTGCGATTTCTTCCTGTTCCTTTTCAATCGTCCGTTTGCTTGTCTCAAGATCAGTGAGAAGATCTTCAAAGGAAACGTCCTGTTCACTGAGCCGTTTCTTTGCATCTTCAATAATATAATCCGGCAGACCTAACTTCCCGGAGATCGCAAATGCATTACTTTTACCAGGAATACCGATCAGCAGACGGTAAGTCGGACGAAGACTTTCTACATCGAATTCACAACAGGCATTCTCCACACCCGGAGTGGAAAGTGCATAGACTTTTAACTCGCTGTAGTGTGTGGTAGCCATTGTACGGATACCTCTCTGGTGAAGATGGGACAGAATAGAAATTGCAAGTGCGGCACCTTCCGTCGGATCTGTACCGGCTCCAAGTTCATCAAAGAGAACCAGCGAACGTTCATCTACTTTCTTAAGGAAAGAGACAATATTGGTCATATGAGAAGAGAATGTACTAAGGCTCTGCTCAATACTCTGTTCATCTCCGATATCTGCATAAATCTGATGGAATACAGCCAGTTCACTGCGGTCTCCGGTAGGAATGTGAAGTCCGGACTGTCCCATCAGACAGAATAAGCCGACCGTTTTCAAAGAAACAGTTTTACCGCCGGTATTTGGTCCTGTGATGATCAGCAGTGTGAAGTCTTCCCCAAGTGTCACGGTGATCGGAACAACTTTTTTCGGATCGAGCAGTGGGTGACGTCCCTCACGGATACGGATGCGTCCCTCTTCATTCAGAAGCGGCCGGCTGGCGCGCATGGATATTGCCAGAGCACCTCGTGCAAAAATGAAGTCAAGATCCGTCAGAGAACGGTAATCCACACGGATTTCCTCGATATATTGTGCGGCTTCTTCACTTAGATTTGCAAGAATCACCTGAATCTCTTCCTGTTCCTTTGCATAAAGTTCTTTTAAGTCATTGTTCAGTTTTACGATTGCCATAGGTTCAATAAAAAGAGTAGAACCTGTTGAAGACTGATCGTGAATGAGTCCCTGTACCTGTCCACGATATTCCGCTTTGACAGGTACACAATAGCGGTCTCCACGCATGGTAATGATTGCATCCTGCAGATAAGTGCGAAGGGAACCGTTGACCAGTGTAGTTAAAGTGGCGTGTACTTTGTCATTGATGTTATTAATGCTTTGACGAATCTGCTTCAGTGTGGAACTGGCATCATCACTGTATTCATCTTCGCCGATAATACAGCGGTCGATTTCATTTGAAAGTGGTGTCAGTGGTTCAAGCAGGTTAAAATATTCATCCAGGCAGTCACAAGCGTCCTCTTGTGTATCATGTCTTCCGTAGGCCTTAACCCTGGCTGCATTTACAAGCAGGCGGGAAATACGGAGAAGTTCTGTGCTGCTGAGTGAGCCGCCAATCTCCAGACGTTTCATGGACTCTTCAACCGGTGCAGCGTCACCAAACGAGATACGTCCCTTTTGCACGATTCGTGTATAAGCGGCAGCAGTCTGTTCCTGATAAGTGTTGATCTTATGCAGGTCGGTCATTGGCTTCAAACGACGGCAGAGCTGTCCTCCACGGAAAGATGTCGCTTCCTTTTCAAGAAGAGCAATGATCTTATCATATTCCAGTTTAAATAATGTTTTTTGATTCATTTATGTTCCTCTGTCATTTCAACTTAATACTAATTTTTTAATCATGTAGCTGTTCACAATACATGTGAACAATAACTATTTCCGAGTCTTATTGTACCTTATTATTTCATTAAATAAAAGGCTTTTATAGATATTGAACAATCTATATGAATCAGTTATACTAAGTAATGGAAATGTCCGTGTCGGTTGATTTTGTAGTTGACACGGAAGTGAACAGTCACGAATGAGGTTCATGTCAATGTCAGAAAAGAAAAGTAATGGTCAGGTTCCGGAAGAGGGTCCTGACGGGAAAAATTTAGAACAGTCAGAAAAAAAGGAATCTTTTGCATTTCTCGAAGAGACGATAAAACCAAAGAAGATCAGCAGACAGCAAGGAATGAAACAGCTCATCCGGATTGCAATATGCGGACTGGTTTTAGGTGGCTTTACGTGCCTGGGATTCTTTGCGTTGCGTCCGCTTGCACAGAAGTTGTTTCCAGAAAAGACACAAGTTGTGACAATTCAGGAGGACGATCAGTCAGGGGAAGATTCAGCAGAAGGTGACGACACGACAGAGCAGAATGACGCGCAGAATCAGCAGGAGATCAGTTATGTACAGATGATGTCCAAAGCATATGAGAAAGCACTGACAGCGAAGAAGAGTGTGGTATCTGTTACGAAAGGAGCAGAACAGGAGAACTGGAATGCAGAAGCGACCGGAATTGATGAGAGCGTATCGGGTGTGATCGTTGCGGATAACGGACCGGAGATACTGATTTTGTCCTATGCTTCGATCTGCGAAGATGCAAAAGAGTGGTGCGTTACATTTTCAGATAAATCAGAATATAAGGCAAGCCTGAAAAAAAGGATAAAATAGTGGATTTGCAATATTTGCGGTAGATAAAAAAAGCCTTTCAGATGCCACATGGAGTGCTTCAAGTGTAGCATCACTTGGCAATTCGAATCTGACAGAACAGGGTGATGTTATATTCGCACTGGGAAATATTTTCGGTTATGCCGGAGGAAGCGGATACGGAATTGTCAGTTCGTCAAACTATAAAGAAATCGGACGCGACGGAGAGTATAGCGTGATTGCGACCGATATGAGCAGTGCATCCGAAGGAACGGGTATTTTATTCAATCTGGATGGAGAAGTGATAGGAATGATTTCTTCTGATATTTGGAAAGACCGGGGAGTACGTACCGCAAATGCTTATGCGATCTCAGATCTGAAGTTGGTTATCCAGCTGTTAGCGAACGGTGCAAGTGTACCATATATCGGTGTGTCAGGAACAGCAGTGACAAGTGGAATTCAGAAAGAAGAGGGCATGCCGTCAGGAATCTATGTGATTGACGTGGCAGCAGATTCACCTGCAATGGCAGCGGGCATACAGAGTGGAGATGTGATCTGTTCTGTGAATGGAGAGAAAATTGTAAGCATGAGTGCTTACCGTAAACTGATGTTGACGCTGAAAGCAGGAGATCAGATCAAAGTGGAAGGGAAACGCCGAGGATCTGAAGGATATGTAGATATTAAATTTGATGTTATGATTGAAAGTAAAGAATAATAAGTGAAAGAGGCAGAAAATGAGATTTATAGATGGATTATGCGAGGGAGAAACAATCAGGAATGTATATCTTTGTAAAGGAAAGCGTTCCGCAGAGACAAGAAATGGAAAGCCGTATGATAATCTGATTCTTCAGGATAAGACAGGAACATTAGATGGAAAAGTATGGGATCCGAACTCCCAGGGAATCGCAGATTATGATGAGAAGGACTTTATTGAAGTTTTTGGAAGATGTGATCAATTATAACGGAAATCTTCAGTTGAACATCCGTCAGATCAGAAAGGCGGAAGAGGGAGAATACAATCCGGCAGATTATATGCCGACAACAGAGAAAAGTGTTGATGGAATGTACGAGGAGCTGACAGCTTATATTCGTCAGATCTCTAACAAATATTTAAGACAGGTGTTGGAATTCTACTATATAAAAGATGAAGCATTTATCAAAAAATTCAAGGCACATTCCGCAGCGAAGACAGTACATCACGGATTTTCCGGGGGATTGCTTGAACATACACTCAGTGTAACTCGTATGTGTGATTATTTTGCAACAAGCTACTCTATTTTGAACAGAGATCTGCTCCTTAGCTCTGCAATTCTTCATGATATTGGAAAAGTGAAAGAACTTTCTGATTTTCCGGACAATGATTATACAGATGAGGGACAGCTGATCGGACATATCGTGATCGGTGTTGAGATGATCAATGATGCAATCCGTTCCATTCCAGGATTTCCGGAGAAGCTTGCACATGAGCTAAAGCATTGTATCGTGGCACATCACGGTGAACTGGAATACGGTTCTCCAAAGAAGCCTGCACTGGCAGAGGCAGTTGCACTGAACATGGCAGATTCAACAGATGCAAAGCTTCAGACATTGACAGAGCTGTTCAAAGGAAAAACAGGAACAGACTGGCTTGGATATAATCGTCTGTTCGAGTCTAACTTAAGAAGAGCATCTGAGGATTAAATTTAACAATGAGAATAACAAGTGTCACTGTTTGCAGATTCTATGTGAGCAGTGGCTATTTGTATAATTAAGAGTAAAATAGAAGAGAGAAAAGTATGAATAAGAATGATATTGTAACAGTTGAAATAACAGATATCGGAGTGAGCGGGGAAGGAATTGGCCATGTGGATGGTTACACGCTCTTTATCAAAGACGCAGTGATCGGTGATGTGGTTGAAGCGAAAGTCATGAAGGCAAAGAAGAATTATGGCTATGCCAGATTAATGAAAGTCATCACACCGTCAGAATATCGCGTAGAACCAAAGTGTGCATTTGCCAGAAGATGCGGAGGCTGCCAGATTCAGGAAATGTCTTATGATCGTCAGCTTGTGTTTAAAGATCAGAAGATCCGCGGAAATTTGGAACGAATTGGTGGCTTTACAAAAGAGCAGATTGAAGCTGTGATGCAGCCGGTTGTTGGAATGGAGCATCCGTTTAGTTATCGTAATAAAGCACAGTTTCCATTTGGAACAGACAAAGAAGGCAATCCGATCACGGGGTTCTATGCCGGAAGAACACATGATATTATTGCAAACACAGATTGCGCTCTTGGCGTAGATCAGAACCGAGAAATACTCGAGATTATTTTACAATATATGCGTGAAAACAAGATCAAATCGTATGACGAGAAGACTGGAAAAGGTCTGATCCGGCATGCATTGATCCGCTATGGCTTCAAGACAAAAGAGATTATGGTCTGCCTTGTGGTCAACGGAAAGAAACTTCCGAAAGCAGAGCGGCTGATTGAAAAGCTTATTCAGATTGAAGGCATGACAAGTATCACGATCAGCCCGAATACACGAAGAGATAATGTGATCATGGGAGATTCCTATGAAATTCTCTGGGGACAGGGATATATTACAGATTATATCGGAAATGTAAAATATCAGATTTCTCCATTATCATTCTATCAGGTGAATCCGGTACAGACAGAGAAACTATACGGACTTGCACTTGAGTATGCAGACCTCAAAGGTGATGAAACCGTGTGGGATCTGTACTGCGGAATCGGAACGATTTCCCTCTTCCTTGCTCAGAAGGCAAAACAGGTTTACGGAGTTGAGATCGTGCCACAGGCAATCGATGATGCCAAAGAAAATGCAAAGATCAATGCGATTGATAACGCAGAATTTTTCGTTGGGAAGGCAGAAGAAGTTCTGCCGGAATATTATGCAGAGTATGAGCGAGAGCATAATGGTGAGACAGCTCATGCAGACGTGATCGTAGTGGATCCACCGAGAAAGGGTTGTGACGAGACACTGCTGGAGACGATCGTGAAGATGCAGCCGGAGAAGGTTGTGTATGTAAGCTGTGACAGTGCGACATTGGCGAGAGATCTGAAGTATCTGTGTGCGAATGGATATGAGATCAGGATGTGTAGAGGTGTGGATCAGTTCCCGCAGTCGGTGCATGTGGAGACGGTTGTTTTGCTTTCCAAGGGAGAAATCGACTCAAAGAAGGTGCGGGTGGAGTTCTCGCTGGAAGATATGGATATGTCCGGCTTCCAGAAGGGCGCGACTTATGAACAGAT
>ENA-OQDL01000436-OQDL01000436.1-human-gut-metagenome-genome-assembly--contig:-NODE-436-length-26991-cov-5.963929_pt1 | contig 26991 bp, 19 predicted proteins | sample MGYA00242782_ERZ504609 | MGnify/ENA primary metagenome ERZ504609 (study PRJEB26092, sample SAMD00036320) | human gut metagenome | host: Homo sapiens | study: EMG produced TPA metagenomics assembly of... | reverse complement strand
TCACTTTACAACAGAAGAACAGGTTGATTATGTTATAGAGGCTTTCCCTCCTATTATCAATAGATTAAGACAGATGTCACCTCTTTTTGAAGGAGTAGAAAACAAATAATAAAAAACACTAGATTTTAATTACATGGAGGATATAATATGAATTACAGTGACACAGGCTTCGAGAGCACGCCCGAGGTCGACGAGCCCATTCAGGCCCATGTTGACGCCAAGCGTGCCGCGCAGGCCGCTACCCAGCCCGCCGCACAGCCTGCCGCTGCTCCGGTCCAGCCCGTGCAGCCTGTCCAGCCGCAGGTCAACCCCGTCATGCCCAACCCGATCTTCACCCAGTCCTTCAGCACCGGCATGGACACGCCTGTGGCCGCACAGCCCGCAGCCCCTGCCGAGGAAGAGGATGACGGCGATTACTTTGACGACCTGCTCAGCATCCTGAACAAGCGTTCTTAATGATTTTTTTGCGAGAGGATGTAAAAAGCCATGCCGTCTGAACCGATGAACATTCAGGAACAGGGTTTTCGTTCCAGCTTGTTCGGCTTTGATAAAAATGACGTGCTGGCTTACATGAACGCACTGGCCAACGAGGCCCAGCAGCACGAGCTGGAGTACAACCGCCAGCTGCAGCAGCTGCAGTCCAAGCTGGACGAGCTGCGCAGCGAGCGGGGCACCGCCGACAGCCGCATGGAGGCCCTGAAGGCCGAGCTGGCTGCCGCGACCCAGCGTGCAGACACGGCCGAGGCCAAGCGCCGCGAGGCGGACGAGCAGCTGGAGACCATCAAGAAAAAGACGGCCTCCTTCCAGTCCACCCAGCGGGAATCCCAGAAAAACGCCAACATCTGGCAGCTGAAATGCCACGATCTGCAGCAGCAGGTGGACGAGCTGCAAAAGCAGCTGACCGCCGCGCGCGCGCTGAACACTGCCGCCGCCCCGGCTGCCCCCACATCCGATCTGGTGCGGGAGGCCAAGCTCGAGGCCGGTAAGATCCTGGCCGATGCCCGCCTGTACGCCGAGAGCGCAGAGCGGGAGCTAAAGCAGCAGGCCGAGACCCAGAAGAACCGCATGGCGGAGAATGCCCGCAGCATTGCGTCGGGCGTCATGCTGGTGCGGGAGCGTCTGGCCCGCGTGGACGAGCGCTTGAGCGCCGCCACGCTGGATTTAGACGGCCTGACGCAGGCCATCTATCAGGCGCTTGACCAGACCGAGGCCGAGCTGAAGGATCTGGGCACCGATATGCGCAGCTTTGCGCAGGGCACACCGGAAACGGATATTCCCGCACCGGTGCCGCCGCGCCCCGCTGCCGCCGCCAAGCCTGCCGCCCCGTCTCCCGAAAAGCCCGCCGAGCGTCTGCGCGTCAAGGCCAAGGCACAGCCCGTGCACCACACGGCCCCTGCCGCCCCGGTCCACCGTCTGCGCAACACCCGCCGCCCGATCTCCCAGCTTTTGCAGGATCAGATCGACAAATTGGGCCAGGAGGAGCAATAAGTTTGTACATAGCCACTCGGTTTTGCGCCGGGTGGTTTTTGTTTAGAACGGCTCCCCTGGGGGAAAAGGCTTGGTTTGTTCACAAACCCTTCTTAATTTGTTGAATTTTCCTTCACGACTTTAACACAAATGGCGGGTATACTATAAGTGTTCTCAGGAAGGGAGCAGGGACCCGGGCCTGAGAACAGAACCCCAAGTTTTTCATCCATACTCCTCTTTTCTTTTGATGCCGAAGCGGTGCAGGACTTTCCTGCACCGCTTCGGTGTTTTTTTTAGGACAGATTTCTGCATTTGACAACGTGTTTTCCTGCACCGTACTCTTGCCGAATCGTGCAGAACCCTGTATAATATAATCTGATATTGTATCGCCGCGGGGCAGACCCGGCGCACATATCCCGCAATTTCACTCCATCCGCAGGAGGCAAATCCTATGAGAGTTGGTCTGGACATTGGTTCCACCACCATTAAATGTGTTGTGCTGAACGACGCCGGGCAGATCGTCTATTCGACCTACGAGCGCCATTTCAGCCATATTTTAGAGAAGGGCAGGGCGCTGCTTGAGAAGGTTGCCGCCGAATATCTGCCCGATGGCCGCGCCTACTTAGCCATCTCCGGCTCCGCCGGTATGGGCCTGGCCGACAGCTGCAAGGTCCCCTTCGTGCAGGAGGTCTTTGCCACCCGTGTGGCCGCCAACCGGCTGGCCCCCGGCACCGACTGCATCATCGAGCTGGGCGGCGAGGACGCCAAAATCCTTTTCCTGACAAACGGCACCGAGGTCCGCATGAACGGCAGCTGCGCCGGCGGCACGGGCGCGTTCATTGACCAGATGGCGACCCTGCTGAAGATGGGCGCCGACGAGATGGACAAGGCCGCGCAGGCCGCGACCCGCACCTACACCATCGCCAGCCGCTGCGGCGTTTTTGCCAAAAGCGACATCCAGCCCCTCATCAACCAGGGCGCACAGGCGGGCGACATCGCGGCGTCGATCTATCAGGCCGTTGTCAACCAGACCATTGCAGGTCTGGCACAGGGCCGCCCCATCAAGGGCAACATCCTGTATCTCGGCGGCCCGCTGACCTTCTCCGAGACGCTGCGCCGGAGCTTTGACAAGACTCTGGGTGTCACCGGCACCCTGCCGGAGAACAGCCTGCTCTTCGTCGCGATGGGCGCGGCGTTCTATGCCGACGAGGAATCCGACCTGCGCGAGGTTGCCAAGCGTCTCGACGAATACAGCGCCACAGCGACCTACGTCAGCCTGCCGCCGCTGTTCGCAAACAAACAGGAGTACGAGGACTTCCACGCCCGCCACTTAAAGGCCACCGTGCCCTGCCTGCCCTTTGGCGCAGACTGCGGGCCGGTACATATCGGCATCGACTCCGGCTCCACCACCATCAAGCTCGTCGTCATCGACAACGACGCGAACATTCTGTTCGAGCGCTACCGTCCGAACCTCGGCAACCCGATCCCGCTCGTCAGGGATACGCTGCTCGGTCTCTACAAGGATCACCCGGGCCTGCAGATCGCCAGCGTGACCACCACCGGCTACGGCGAGGAGCTCGTCAAAAATGCGTTCCACTGTGACCGCGGTCTTGTCGAGACTGTCGCGCACTTTACCGCCGCCAAGCACTTTTTGCCCGACGTGGATTTCATCATCGACATCGGCGGTCAGGACATGAAGTGCTTCAAAATTGAGGACGGTGCGATCAGCAACATCTTCCTGAACGAAGCCTGCTCCTCCGGCTGCGGCAGCTTTTTGCAGACGTTCGCCCAGGCGCTGGGCTACGACGTCAAGGAGTTTGCCGCGCTGGGCCTGTTTGCCGACAAGCCCGTTGACCTTGGCAGCCGCTGCACCGTGTTCATGAACTCGTCTGTCAAGCAGGCGCAGAAGGACGGTGCCTCGATTGAAAATATCAGCGCCGGTCTGTCCATCTCCGTCGTCAAGAACGCGCTGTACAAGGTCATCCGCGCGTCCAGCCCCGAGGAGCTGGGCCGCAACATCGTGGTACAGGGCGGCACCTTCTACAATGAGGCTGTGCTCCGCGCCTTTGAGAAGGAGATGGGCGTCAACGTCATCCGTCCCGACATTGCGGGCCTGATGGGCGCTTACGGCGCGGCCCTGTACGGCAAGGCCAAGGCAGGCGCGCACGCCCGCAGCACCGTGCTGACCCAGCTGGAGCTGGAGCATTTCAGCCAGAAGGTCAACACCGTGCAGTGTCAGGGGTGCGGCAACCACTGCCAGCTGACCGTCAACGTTTTTGCCGATGGCAAGCGCTTTATCTCCGGCAACCGGTGCGACAAGCCCGTGACCGGCAAGGCCAACAACGAGGACCTGGACCTCTACGCCTACAAGCTCAAGCTGCTGGACGGCTACCGCAAGGCAGCAGCCCCTGCGAACAGCCGCGGCAAGATCGGCATCCCGCTCTGCCTGAATATGTACGAGCTTTTGCCGTTCTGGCACACGCTGTTCAGCCGCCTCGGCTTTGAGGTCGTCGTCAGCCCCTTCTCCAACCGCAAGCTGTACCAGAGCGGTCAGGCGACGATCCCCAGCGACACGGCCTGCTTCCCGGCCAAGCTGAGCCACGGCCACATTCACTGGCTGTGTGAGCAGGGCGTGGACGCGATTTTCTACCCCTGCATGAGCTACAACTTGGACGAGCACCTGGGCGACAACCATTATAACTGCCCCGTCGTGGCCTACTATCCCGAGGTGCTCGAGGGCAACTGCCCCGAGCTGAAGGCGACGAAGTTCATCTACGATTACTTCAACCTCGAGCGCCGCAAGGATTTCTACAAGAAATTCCAGCAGACGCTGGACCATTATTTCCCGGAGCTGGACCGGAAGGCCGTGCACGAAGCCATTGATGCGGCCTACGACGAGTACGCCCGCCACATGCAGCAGCTGCGCGACAAGGGTACCGAGATCATTGCGCAGGCCCGCAGGGAAGGCCGCCGCATCATTGTGCTGGCGGGCCGCCCCTACCACGTTGACCCTGAGGTCAACCACGGTATTGACCAGCTCATCATCCGGCAGGGCGCTGCCGTCATCAGCGAGGACTCCGTCAGCTGGCACGAGCAGAAGTTCCAGACCTCCGTCCTGAACCAGTGGACCTACCACAGCCGCCTGTACGCCGCCGCGAAATACTGCACCGAGAACCCCGATATGGACCTTGTGCAGCTCGTCTCCTTCGGCTGCGGCCTGGACGCCGTCACCACCGACGAGACCCGCGAGATTCTGCAGGCGGGCAGCAAGCTGTACACCCAGCTGAAGATCGACGAGATCACAAATCTGGGCGCGGTGAACATAAGACTGCGCAGTTTGTTTGCGGCGCTGGAAGAACGCAAAGAGGACAAAAAGTAAGAGGCAATTCCATGGAATACATGACCCCCAACTTTACCAAGGACATGGTAAAGACCCATAAAATTCTCATTCCGAACATGGCCGTGACTCAGTTTCGGCTCATGCAGGCGGCACTGGCCAGCGAGGGCTACCAGACCGAGGTGCTCGGCAACTGCGGCAGCGAGGTCGCGCAGCTGGGCCTGAAATACGTCCACAACGACACCTGCTACCCGGCGCTGCTCGTCATCGGGCAGTTTCTCGACGCGCTGAACAGCGGCAAATACGATTTGGACCACACCGCGCTGCTCATCACCCAGACCGGCGGCGGCTGCCGTGCGTCCAACTACATCAAGCTGCTGCGCAAGGCGCTCGTCAAGGCGGGCTACGGCAATATTCCCGTAGCATCGCTGAACTTCTCCGGTCTGGAAAAGGGCAGCGGTCTGCCGCTGACCGTGCCGCTGCTGCGCAAGGTCATTGCGTCGATCTTTTACGGCGATATGCTGGTCGCCCTGCGCAGCCAGACCCACGCCTACGAGAACCACAGGGGCGACGCCGACGCCATGACCGAGAAGTGGATCTCTACGATACAGGGCTGGATCCGCGACGACAAGAACTACTCCGCCCATGACATGAAGCGCCGGTTCTACGACATTGCCGCGGACTACGCGACCATTCCCATCACCCGCGTGCCGAAGGTCAAGGTCGGCGTCGTCGGCGAGATTTATGTCAAATACTCGCCGCTGGGCAACAATGATCTGGAAAAATTTCTGGAAAGCCAGGACTGCGAGGTCAACCTGCCCGGCCTGATGGGCTTTGTGGAGTACTGCGTGGCCAACTACAAGCTGGACATCGACCTGTACGGCGGCAACAAGCTTGTGGCGGGCGGCGCGGACGCGTTCTTGAGCTGGCTGGACGGCATCGGCTGCGCCAGCTATGACGCCATGCGCAAGTACGGCTTCTACGCGCCCGGCTCGTTCCGCGAGCTGATGAAAAAGCCCGAGGGCATCATCTCTCTGGGTGCCAAGATGGGCGAGGGCTGGCTGCTGACCGCCGAGATGATCGAGCTGGTCGAGGGCGGCTACGGCAACATTGTCTGCGCCCAGCCGTTCGGCTGTCTGCCGAACCACATTGTGGGCAAGGGCATGATCAATAAGATCCGCGCCCTGCACCCGGACGCGAACATCACCCCCGTGGACTACGACCCCAGCGCGACCCGCGTCAACCAGGAAAACCGCATCAAACTGATGCTGGCCGTGGCCCGCGAGAAGCTGGACCAGCCCGGCGAGGTACAGCCTGTCACCGCGGAACAGCTGGCAGGCGGCGCACCGCAGGTGGAGACGTTGGTACGATAAATTTATAAAAAAGGCCGCTGGCATAATTGTCAGCGGCTTTTTTATACAGGCTTCAAGCCTTCCCCCTTGGGGGAAGGTGGCCCCGCAGGGCCGGATGAGGGGTAAGTTCACGGGAATAACCCGTTTACAGGCAATCTCCGCAAGGTTGCCCCTCATCAGTCAGCGGTCGGGGCCGCTGACGGCTTCCCTCACATCTCCTCCACCTGTTTCAGCTCTACCTCCCGCTTATCGATCACCAGCAGTCCATCCTTCTGCATCTGGCTCAGCGCATTGCTCAAGGCGCTGCGGTCCACACCAAGGTGGTCGGCCAGCTGCTGGCGGTCAAAGGGGAGCGTAAACCGCAGGCTGCCGTTTTGCCGCGCCAGCATCGAAAAGTACGCCGTGATCCGCCCGCGGATCGTCTTGGGGGCGGTGTACAGGCTGCGCTGCGCCAGCCCCAGATTTTTACGCGCTGCAATGCGCAAAAGATTTTGCGTCAGCTTCCAGCGCCACGGCTCGCAGCCGCACTGCAAAAGCTGCCCGGTCTCCAAAAACAGTGCCTCGCCGTTTTCTGCGGCCACAACGCTGACCCGCAGCGGCTCGTCCGGCAGACAGGCGTAGGTCTCGGCAAACAGGTCACCCGGCCCGGCCTGGCCCAGCAGCGTCTTGCTGCCCCAGACGTCCAGGTGCTCCATGTGCACCCGCCCGGTCAGCACCACGCCCAGCGCCGGGGCTCTCTGCCCGGCCTCCAGCAGGATCTCCCCCTTGGCAAATGCCCTGCGGCGCATCCGCAGCGCGGTTACGGCTGCCTCGGCCTCGTCGGCGGTCAGTCCGCGGAACAGTGGTACATCCGGCAATTCCATAATTATGCACCTCACATGTTGTTGCTACAACAGAACTCTTGCTGCCATTGTAGTAAAATGACAGCACAAAGTCAAGGAGGCTGACCATGAAACGACAAATCATTCACATCGACCAGGAGAAATGCAACGGCTGCGGGGCCTGCGCCGCCGCCTGCCACGAGGGCGCGATCGCCATGATCGGCGGCAAGGCCACGCTGATGCGCGACGACTACTGCGACGGCATGGGCGACTGCCTGCCGCACTGCCCCACGGGGGCCATCACGTTTGAGCAGCGCGAGGCCGCGCCCTACAACGAGGCTGCCGTGCAGGCCGCCAGGCAGCACAAGACCGCCCACACGTCCGGCTGCCCCGGCAGTGCGCCCAAAGCGATGCACGTCTGCCCGGGCAGCATGGCCAAGGCCCTGCACCCCGCCGAGGCAGGGGAGAGCGCCCCGACGACGGCCCCCAGCCAGCTGCGCCAGTGGCCCGTGCAGATCAAGCTGGTGCCTGTGAACGCACCCTACTTTGACGGTGCGCGGCTGCTGATCGCTGCCGACTGCACGGCCTACGCCTACGCCGCGTTCCACGAGCGGTTCATCCGCGGGCACATCACGCTGGTGGGCTGCCCCAAGCTGGACGACGTCGATTACAGTGAGAAGCTGACCGCCATCATCCGCAGCAACGACATTCAAGAGGTCACCGTTGTGCGCATGGAGGTGCCTTGCTGCGGCGGGCTGGAAAATGCCGCCAAGCGCGCCTTGCAGACGTCCGGCAAGTTCATTCCGTGGCAGGTCGTAACGATTTCCACCGATGGGCGGATTCTGGACTGATTTTTTTGCAAAAAGGGCTTGCATTCCGCAAAGCAGTATGCTATAATAACATACGTCGCTGAAACGCAGCGACGTATATGCGCGGTTAGCTCAGCTGGTAGAGCATCTGCTTGACGTGCAGGAGGTCACAGGTTCGAGTCCTGTACCGCGCACCAGAGAAAGCCCCTTGCCGATACGTTCGGCAAGGGGCTTTTCTTTTGTTTCCGCGGATGCAGGCATCCGCTTCTGCATGTAGGGGTCGATGCTCGTCATCGACCCGGGAGCTGAACGACTGCCGCAGGGCCGGGCGTGCTGCGCCCCCGTCCCTGCAATGCACTTTTTATGTCCCATTGACGAACCTGCGCTGGTACGATATACTTATATTTTACGGCATTTTGTCGTACTTTGTGCAAAGCAGAAATAGGGCAATACCGCACGATTCTAAGTGCCGATACGGCGAGCGAGGCATGGCAGCTGCTAAGCCAAAAGCGCAGATAATACTTTGTGTATTATCGAGCATTTTGGCAACGCAGATGCCGTGCCGCAGCCGCCGGAGCGGTGCTTAAGCCGTCAGGCGGGAATTGTGCGGTGTTGCCATAGGAAAAGGAGGGAGGATCGCCGTGATTTTCGGCAAAGCGATCAACCGATACTATCTCAAGCACGCGCCGGTGCTGCTGCTGGGCATTCTGTCACTGCTGACGGTGGACTACATTCAGCTGCTCATCCCGGAGCTGTACCGGCTGGTCATCAACGGCGTAAATCTGGGGCAGGTGGTCGTGGACGGCCAGACGCTGCCCTTTACCAGGGAGGTGCTGTTTCAGCACATCTGCCTGCCAATGATCTGGATCGTCGTGCTCATGGTCATCGGGCGGTTCCTGTGGCGCGTCTGTTTCTTCGGGTCAGCGGTCAGCGTGGCCGCCGATTTGCGGGAGCGGATGTTTGACCACAGCCGCCGCCTGTCCCAGCAGTACTATCAGGTCAACAAGGTCGGCAACCTGATGAGCCTCTACACCAACGACCTCGACACCATTCAGGAGTGCTTCGGCGACGGCATTTTGATGTTCTTTGACGCCGCCGTGCTGGGCATTATGGCGCTGGTCAAGATGTGGCGGATGGACTGTAAATTAACACTTCTGGCGCTGATTCCGGCGGCGGTCATGTTCGTACTCGGCACCGTCATGAGCCAAGTCATGACCAGACGGTGGGAGGAGCGCCAGCAGGCGTTCTCCGACCTGTCCGACTTTGCGCAGGAGAACTTTTCCGGCATTGCGGTCATCAAGGCGTTTGTGAAGGAGCTCAAGGAGCTGATTGCCTTCCGCCGGCTCAACAAGGAGAACGAGGAGGTCAACGTCGCCTACACCAAGATTGCAACACTGCTCGAGGTGCTGGTCACGCTGTTCGTCGAGTCGGTCATCTGCGTGATTTTGGGCTACGGCGGCTGGCTCGTCTGGCGCGGGCAGTTCAACGCAGGTCAGCTTGTGGAGTACATCGGCTACTTTGAGGCCATCGTCTGGCCCATCATGGCCATCTCGATGCTGATCGAAAAGACCTCCCGCGGCAAGGCATCGCTGAACCGCATTACCGAGCTTCTGGATGCGCCCATCGACGTGGCGGACCGCGACGGCGTCGCCGACCTGCGCGACCCGCACGGCGGCATTGAGTTCCGCCATCTGACGTTCCGCTACCCAGACGGCGAGTACGACGTGCTGAAGGACGTATCGTTCACCATCAAGCCCGGCGAGAGCGTCGGCATCGTCGGCAAGACCGGCGCAGGCAAGACCGCGCTGGTGGACCTTTTGCTGCGCACCTACAATGTGCCCGACGGCACTCTGTTTGTGGACGGGCAGGACGTGAACGCCGTGTCCATCCATTCGGTGCGCGACGCCTGCGCCTACGTGCCGCAGGACAACTTCCTGTTCTCGGACACGATTGCCCACAACATCGGCTTCGGCGTGGACGACGCCAGCCAGGCCGACATTGACCGCGCCGCCGCGCTGGCCGATGTGCGGGACAACATCGTGGACTTCAAGGACGGCTACGAGACCGTACTCGGTGAGCGCGGCGTGACCGTCTCCGGCGGACAGAAGCAGCGCATCTCGATTGCGCGTGCCCTGCTGAAAAACGCGCCGATCCTGATTCTGGACGACTCTGTCTCGGCTGTCGATACCCGCACCGAGAAAATCATCCTCGACAACCTCAAGACCAGCCGCGCGGGCAAGACGACGCTGCTGATCGCCCACCGCATTTCGACGGTGGAGCAGCTGGACAAGATCGTCTTTATCGAGGACGGCAGGGTAGAGGCCGTCGGTCCGCACGATGAATTGTATCGCAGCTGCGCCGAATACCGCCGCATGGTCGATCTGCAGAAGCTCGAGGACGAGGAAGGAGGCGGCAGCCATGGCTAACGTAAATCCGCTGTTGCTGGTAGGCGCAGTCATCGGTGTCGTCACGGCGCTGCTGGTGCTGGCCTACGCCCTCATCAAGGACAAAAAGGAGACGATGGGCTTTGAGCGCACGATGAACGACGGCGAGATTCTGCGCCGCCTGGCCGGGTACGCCAAGCCGTACCTGGCGAAATTCGTCGTTGTGCTGTTTTTAATGCTGTTCTCGATTGCCTATGACATCATCTCGCCGCTGATCGTCGGCGCACTGGAGGAGCTGGTCTCAGGCGAGTTCGAGCTGCCGCGGCTGTTCGCGGGCGTCACCGTCTATGCGGGCGTGCTCGTTTTCTCGATGGCCAGCACCTACTTCCAGGCCGTCATTCTGCAGCGTGTCGGCCAGCGCATCATCTCCGACCTGCGCGAGGACCTATTCACCCACATTGAGTCGCTGTCCCACGAGCAGCTGAACGAGATTCCCGTCGGCAAGCTCGTCACCCGCGTGACGAACGATACGAACGCCATCTCGATGATGTTCACGAACCTGCTGGTCACGCTGACCAAGAACATCTTTGTCATCCTCGGCATCCTGGTCGCCATGCTGGCGCTCAACTATGAGCTGACGCTGATGGTGCTCTGTTTTGTGCCGTTCATCGTGATTTTTACGGTCATCTTCCGCAAGTTCTCCCGCCGGGCCTACCGCAAGGTCAAGGACGCGACCACCGACATTAACACCTACCTGTCGGAGAATCTGTCCGGCATCAAGGTCACGCAGATCTTTGGCCGCGAGGACGAGAAGATGGCGGAGTTCCGCGAGAAAAGCCAGCGCCTCGCCCGCGCGAACCGGGAGGAGATCTTTGTGTTCGGCGTGTTTCGTCCTCTGGTCTACATGCTGTATATCTGCTCGATCCTGTGTCTTTTTTATCTCGGCGGCATGGGGCATCTGAACGGCGTGACGTTTCTGGGCCAGACCATCACGGGCGGCACCATCGTCACGTTCTACATGTACATTTCCAAATTCTTCACGCCCATCCAGAATCTGGCCGAGCAGTTCAATTGGCTGCAGTCGGCGCTGGCCTCGTCGGAGAAGGTGTTCTCCATCATGGACATTGCGCCCAAAATGGTGGATGCCCCCGACGCCATCGAGTTGGACGAGGTAAAGGGCGAAATCGAGTTCCGCGACGTCTGGTTCAGCTATCTTCCGGGCGAGTGGGTGCTGCAGGGCGTGTCCTTCCACATTGACCCACACCAGACCGTGGCGTTTGTCGGCTCGACGGGCTCGGGCAAGAGCACGATTCTCTCGCTGATCTGCCGCAACTACGAGTTCCAGAAGGGCGAGATCCTGATCGACGGCATCGACATCCGCAAAATCAAAATTTCGTCGCTGCGCCGTCACTTCGGGCAGATGCTGCAGGACGTGTTCCTTTTTTCGGGCACGATCCGCAGCAACATCGTCCTGCGGGAGGAGGGCATCTCCGACGAGGAGATCCTACAAGTCTGCCGCTATGTCAACGCCGACAAGTTCATTGACAAGCTGGACCACGGTCTGGACGAGGAGGTCCGCGAGCGCGGGAACAACTTCTCCGCCGGACAGCGCCAGCTGCTGAGCTTTGCGCGGACGATCATCCACAAGCCAAGCGTTATGATTCTGGACGAAGCCACGGCGAATATTGACACCGAGACCGAGCTTTTGATTCAGGATTCGCTGGAAAAGATGCGTTCCGTCGGCACGATGCTGATCGTCGCGCACCGGCTGTCCACCATCCAGCACGCGGACAGCATTATTGTGCTGTCCCACGGCAAGATCCTCGAGCAGGGGAACCATCAGGAGCTTCTGGCGAAGCACGGCAGATATTACCAGCTGTACACACTGCAATATCATAAGGAGCAGCTGGAGGGGTAAGCGCATGTAGGGCGGCATGCCCTCATGCCGCCGCTGTCTGCGTGGCTTTCCCCTCCATGGGCTGCTGCGGAAGGCCGCGGCGGGGCGTCGGGGACGCCGCCCCCTGCAACGCGGCCACCCTCACTTGCATTTTTCCCGGTACCCATATATAATAACTACCGCGCAGCTTTCCCCCTCGGGGAAGGTGGCCTCGCAGGGCCGGATGAGGGACCGGTTTGCCATTGGAGACCCTTAACAGGCAACTACCGCAGGCCTTGCCCTCATCAGTCAGCGGGCGGGGCCGCTGACAGCTTCCCCCGAGGGGGAAGCCGCTCGTTCCCAAAAGTCTCTCTTTCACACGAAAGGGAGGCTTTTTTATTTACAACCTATGGACGTAACTGCAATTTTATGGTATACTATATCGGTTAAAGTGGGGAGGTATAGGACTATGCGCGTTTTGGGCATCGACCCGGGGTATGCCATTGTGGGCTGGGGTGTTGTGGAGTACATCAGCAACCGCTTTGCACCCATCGGCTACGGGGCGGTCATCACCGAGAAGGACACGCCCTTTGAACAGCGCCTCGTTGAAATTTATGAGAGCGTATTCGACATCTGCAAGCGCTACCAGCCCGAGGCCCTCTCCATCGAAAAGCTGTACTACCAGCACAACCAGACCACCGTCATCGGCGTGGCCGAGGCCCGCGGCGTCATTCTGCTGGCCGCGGCGCAGTGCGGCGTGCCGATTTACGAATACACACCCATGCAGGTCAAGCAGGCCATCACCGGCTACGGCAAGGCCGTGAAGAAGCAGATTCAGGAGATGACCCGCATAATGCTGCACCTCGAGTCCGTCCCCAAGCCCGACGATACCGCCGACGCCCTCGGCATGGCGATTGCCCACTGCCATTGCAGCCGCAGCCGGTTGATGGGGACACCGGTGAGATAATCCCTTGCCTTCCCCCAAGTGGGGGAAGGTGGCCCCGCAGGGCCGGATGAGGGATGAGGTTTCCGCAATCACCCATTTGCGTGCGGTACCCGACAAGCTGCCCCTCATCCGCCCTCGGGCACCTCCCCCCCAAGGGAAGGCTTTCCACCATACAAAAGAAGGACACACCATGATCTACTGCCTTACCGGAAAAATCATCAAAAAAACGCTGGATTCCGTCGTCATCAGCTGCGGCGGGGTCGGCTATTTTGTCCAGATCCCCGCCACCACCGGCGAGGCCCTGCCCCCCGCCGGGCAAGAGGGGATCGTTTATACGATTATGAACGTCACCGAGAACGACGTCTCGCTCTACGGCTTTGCTGCCGAGGAGCAGCGCGACTGCTTTAAGATGCTGACCGGCGTCACCGGCGTCGGCCCCAAGGCCGCGCTGTCCATCCTGTCCATCATGACGCCGGAAAAAATCGCGCTGGCCGCGTCCAGCGGCGACCACAAAGCGTTCACCAAGGCCGCGGGCGTCGGACCGAAGCTGGCCCAGCGCATCACGCTGGAATTGAAGGACAAGGTCGGCAAGGGGCTGGCCGCGGGCACGGGCTTCTCCGGCAATGTTGCCGCCCCGGCCCCCAGCTCTGCGCCCGCGCAGGCCGTCGCCGCGCTCGTCAGCCTGGGCTATGCGCCGTCGGACGCTGCCGCCGCCGTGGCCCGCGTCGACGAGACCCTCTCCGTGCAGGAGATCATCACCATCGCGCTGCGCAGTCTGTCGCGCGTGTAACAGAAGGGGAGTGCCGAATTGAACCAGGAATACACCGTGGACCCCAGCCGTCTCGTCAGCCCCGATATGACCCCCGCCGACACGGAGGAAGTCAGCCTGCGCCCGAAAACCCTGGACGATTACGTCGGTCAGGAGAAGGCCAAGGGCAACTTAAAGGTCTATCTGCGGGCGGCGCAGCAGCGCGGCGAGCCGATGGACCACATCCTGCTCTACGGCCCGCCGGGCCTGGGCAAAACCACGCTGGCCGGCATCGTGGCGCAGGAGATGGGCGTACAAATTCGCATCACGTCCGGCCCCGCCATCGAGAAGCCCGGCGACCTGGCCGCCCTGCTGACGAACCTGCAGGAGGGCGACATCCTCTTTATCGACGAGATTCACCGCCTGTCGCGTCAGGTCGAAGAAGTCCTGTACCCGGCTCTCGAGGATTTCGCGCTGGACATCATGATCGGCAAGGGGCCGAGTGCCCAGAGCATCCGCATCAATCTGCCGCGGTTTACGCTGGTGGGCGCCACGACCCGCGCGGGCCAGCTGACCGGGCCGCTACGTGACCGCTTCGGCATCCTGCTCAAATTAGAGCCCTACAGCCCCCGGGAACTGGGCCGCATCATCCTGCGCAGTGCGGGCATTCTGGGCGTGCCCATCACCGAGGAGGGCGCGCTGGAGCTGGCCCGCTGTGCCCGCGGCACGCCGCGTATTGCCAACCGTATGCTCAAGCGCGTGCGCGACTTTGCCACCGTGCAGGGAGACGGCACAATTGACGAGGAGACCGCCATTGCCGCCCGCAAGTGGATGGACATTGACGAGCTGGGTCTGGACGAGCTGGACCGCAGTGTCCTGCGCGCCATCATTGAGATGTACGGCGGCGGCCCCGTCGGTCTGGAGACGCTGGCCGCAGCCCTGGGCGAGGAGAGCGTCACCCTGGAGGACATCTGCGAGCCGTACCTGATGCAGATGGGCATGCTGACCCGCACCCCGCGTGGCCGCTGCGTGACCCGCCTGGCCTATGAGCACCTGCACATGGCCGTGCCGAAGCGCTTTGACGACGAGGATTCCGGCCAGACGAGTATGTTTTAAATAAGGGCAATACCGCATAATTCTAAGTGCCGATACGGCGAGCGAGGTGCGGCAGCTGCTAAGCCAAAAGCGCAGATAATACTGGATGTCTTATCGAGCATTTTGGCAACGCAGATGCCGTGCCGCACACCGAGCCGCAGCGAGGCGCTTCGGAGCGCAACCGCCGCTTGCGGCGGCTCTTGGCGCGGAGATCCGCCGGAGCGGTGCTTAAGCCGTAAGGCGGGAATTATGCGGTGTTGCCTAAGGAAACGTGCGAGCTATAAGCGAACGGGTAGAGCCCTTCTAGGCTTCGCTTCGCTCGCCCACCTCCACTGTGAGGGGAGGCTTTTGCGTGGGCACTGCCCGCGAGAAATGCACCCCACGAAGTGGGGAGCTGGCCGAGTTTACGAGGCCTGAGGGGCTCTGCCGCTTGGCCTTAACCACAAAATTCATCGAACCAACACATATAGCAAAGGAGAATCACCTATGCGCCCTGCTGATTCCTGGCGGGATTATGAGCTGCTGGACGCTACCAACCACAACCGGTTGGAGCGCTGGGGCCAGACCCTGCTGATTCGTCCCGACCCGCAGGTCATCTGGAAAAACGACGAGACCAGCCCGCTGTGGGCCAAGGCCGACGCCGTCTATTACCGCTCTGCCAAGGGCGGCGGGCAGTGGAATTACCACAAAAAGCTGCCGCAGAAATGGCAGATCCACTGGAACGATTTGACGTTGATCGTCAGCCCCACGGGCTTCAAGCACACCGGCGTTTTCCCGGAGCAGGCCGTGAACTGGGCATGGTACCAGGAAAAGATACGGCAGGCTGGCCGTCCCATCCGCGTGCTGAACCTGTTCGGCTACACGGGCGGCGCAACGCTGGCGTGCCTGGCCGCGGGCGCGTCCGTCACCCATGTGGACGCCAGCAAGGGCATGGTCGCCTGGGCGCGGGAGAACGCTGCCGCCAGCGAGCTGGCAGACCGCCCCTGCCGCTGGATCGTGGACGACTGCGCCAAGTTTGTGCAGCGTGAGATCCGCCGCGGCAGCCGCTATGACGCTGTCATCATGGACCCGCCGAGCTATGGCCGCGGCCCGGGCGGCGAGATCTGGAAGCTCGAGGACAACGTCTATGATCTCATCACGCTGACTGAGCAGGTGCTGAGTGACGACCCGCTGTTCTTTGCCATCAACTCCTACACCGAGGGTCTGAGCCCCGCGGTCATGGAATACATCGTCAAAACGACGCTTTGCCCCGTCAAGGGCGGTCACACCCACTGCGACGAGATCGGTCTGCCGGTCTCCTCCACCGGCGGCGTCGTACCCTGCGGCGCGACCGCCATCTGGGAGGAAAACTGAGCCATGAGTACCTTTACCCCCTTCCTATGGCTGAATGGTCTTGCCCGTGAGCGTGACTGGCTGCGGGAGCGGCGCGACGCCCTGTGCCCGCTGCTGCCCACCGCCCTGCTGACTGCCGGGCTGGCACTCGTCTTTGCCCACTACCTTTTTTGGGTGACGGGCTACACCGGCCCCGACGGCCTGTGCGAGGGGCTGCTCTGGGCGACGAACCTGAGCTGGAACGTCCGGCTTGGCCGCTGGCTTATGGCGTGGACGCGGCAGGCGTCGCTGTCCATCGTCATGCCCGCGCTGTTTTTCGCCGCAAACACCCTTGGCATCGCGCTGGCATCGCTGCTGCTGGCCGATTTGTGGCAGCTGCGCAGCCGCTGGTTCGTCGCATGGACGTGCATTGCCTTCGCGGTCGCCCCGGCGCTGGTCTGGCAGGCGCTCGTCGTACACCTGACGCTGAGCTTTGCGCTCTCGATGCTGCTGGCTGTCGCCACCGTCTGGCTCGCGTTCTGCCAGCCCAGCCCGTTCCGCTTTGTGCTGGCGGTCATCTGCATGGCATTCTCGATGGGCGGCTATCAGGCCTATGTCGGCATTGCCGCCGGGCTGACGTTGCTTTCCGTCATGCTGGCCTGCCTGCGCACCAAGCCACTGCGCCCGACGCTGCTGGCGGCCTGGCGGATGCTGGGCGTCGGCGTGCTGGGCGGGGCGCTCTACTTCGGCATCACAAAGCTGGAACAGCTGCGCTATAACACAACAATGGCCGACTACTGCGGTGCCGACCAGATCAGCTTGGGGCAGAGCCTTGCGCAGCTGCGCCCCTCGCTGGCACACGCCTACGGCGATTTCTTCAGCTATTTTAAAATGGAGACCGGCCACATCGGCACATGGCTCTGGCGGCTGCTGGTATTGACAGCAGTGTTCGGGCTGGTCTGCCGGGGGCTGGCTCTGTTGAAGCGCCCCGTCTATCTGGCCTTGCTGGCCGTCTGCACGGCACTGCTGCCGCTGGCCTGCAACGTCATCGACGTTATCGCGCCCGATGTGCAGGTCGACCGCCTGATGAGCTACCCGCTGCAATTTGTCCTGCCGTTCTGTCTGGCAGTCTGGGCACTGCCCGCCGCACCGCGCGTGAACTGTCTGACGCGGGCGGTCGGTACGGTGCTGACCGCGCTGGTCTGCTGGCTGTTTGCCATCTCGGCCACCGCGACCTACCGCACCGTCGCGCTTTCTTATGAATATGTCGGCACGCTGACCGATTCGATTTTGAATCAGGTCATGGCTGACCCTGACTACACCGCCGACAACCGCCTGCTGATGGCAGGCTTGCCGGATGAAACCCGCGTGCAGGACACGAACGCCCTGTACTGGTACAGCCAGTATCAGCGCTCGCCGCTGTTCTGGGGCGGCACCCACGGCATTCTGGACTGCTGGCCGACCTATCTCTACGACTACCACGGCTTCAACGCCGGGGGCGTCACGCTGGCCGAGTACGAGAATATTGTGTCCAGCGCGGAATTTGCCGCCATGCCGGTCTACCCGCAGGCGGGCAGCATAACTTACTTTGGCGACGTTCTCGTCGTGAAATTGGAGGAGAATCCGCCGCAATAACCCAAAAGGGGAACTTTTATGCAAAACGAATCGATTTTACAGGCGCAGAACGTGCGCTTCCGCTATGACCCGGAGCAGCCGACCTACGCCGTCGACGGCGTCAGCGTTGACATCCGGCGCGGCGAGTTTGTCGCCGTGCTGGGCGCGAACGGCTGCGGCAAGTCCACGCTGGCGAAGCACTTCAACGCCATTCTGCTGCCCGAGGCCGGTACCGTGCTGGTCGAGGGCATGGACACCCGCAACGAAGACCATCTCTACGATGTGCGCCAGAAGGTCGGCATGGTGTTCCAGAACCCGGACAACCAGATCGTGGCGACCATCGTCGAGGAGGACGTAGCCTTTGCGCCGGAGAACCTCGGCGTGCCGCCCGAGGAGATCCGCACCCGCATCGACGAGGCCATGAAGCTGGCGGGCATCTATGAAAAGCGCGAGGCTGCGCCGTACAAGCTGTCCGGCGGCCAGAAGCAGCGCGTCGCGATTGCGGGCGTTATCGCCATGCGGCCCGACTGCCTTGTTATGGACGAGTCCACCGCCATGCTGGACCCCCATGGCCGCGCGCAGGTCATGAAAACCATCCGCCAGCTGCGGGCGGCGGGCATCACGATCGTGTCCATCACCCACTACATGGAGGAGGCCGCCCAGGCAGACCGCGTGCTGGTCATGAGCCGGGGCCGCATCGTCATGGAGGGCACGCCCGAGCAGGTGTTCAGCCAGACCGAGCGGCTGCACGGGTATCACCTCGATGTCCCGCAGGCCGCCGAGCTGCGCGACGAGCTGGTCAAGGCCGGGATCCCGATGCCGGTAAAATGTCATTACCCCCGACGCCTGCGCGGAGGAATTATACAAGCTGCTGAAATAAAGGCCACTTCCCCCAAGGGGAAGGTGCGAGCCCGCCCGAGGCCGCATGAGGGGCGAGCTTGCCGAGGTATCCCGTTTATGGGAAATCGCCGCTCGCCGCCCCTCATCAGTCGGCGGGCGGAGCCGCCGACAGCTTTCCCCTTGGGGGAAGCCACTCTGACGAAAAACTCCCACGTATGCCGGAACGGCACCGCAACCGGGCTGTATCCGGCGGGAAAGGAAACAACTATGTCCGAAATCATTCGTGTTGAAAACCTGAGCTACATCTATAACCAGGGTATGCCCGACGCGACGAAGGCACTGGATGACGTGTCCTTCACCGTCGAGGAGGGCGACTTTGTCGGAATCATCGGCTCGACGGGCAGCGGAAAATCCACGCTTATCAGCCATTTCAACGGCCTGAACCGCCCGACGTCGGGCCGCGTCCTTGTGGACGGCAGGGACCTGTGGGAGCAGGGCGCAGACCTGCGCAGCTTCCGCTTTCTCGTCGGCCTTGTCATGCAGTATCCCGAGTACCAGCTGTTTGAGGAGACCTGCGCCCGCGACATCGCCTACGGCCCGCGCAACATGGGCCTGGACGAGGCCGAGGTCCAGCGCCGCGTCAGGGAGGCCGCCGCGTTCGTCGGCCTGTCCGATGAGCTGTTGGAAAAAAGCCCGTTTGAGCTTTCGGGCGGGCAGAAGCGCCGCGTTGCGATTGCGGGCGTCATGGCCATGCACCCCCGCGTGCTGGTGCTGGACGAGCCCGCTGCCGGTCTGGACCCCGAGGGCCGCGACACGATCCTGAGCCAGATCAGGGACTACCATGAGAAAACCGGCATCACGGTACTGCTGGTCAGCCACTCGATGGAGGATATTGCCAAGTACGCCAACCGCGTGCTGGTCATGCACCGCGCCAAAATTGCCATGTATGACACGGTGGAAAACGTCTTTGCCCGCGCGCAGGAGCTGCTGGAACTGGGGCTTTCTGTGCCGCAGGTCACGCAGATCTTTTTAAAGCTGCGCCAGATGGGGCTGGACATCCCCGCGGACGTCTACACGATCCCCTATGCGGTCAAAACGATTCAAAAGGCGCTGGCCGCCAAACAGGGAGGTGGGGCAAATGCTTAAAGATATTACGATAGGTCAGCATTTTCCCGGGCATTCCATCCTGCACCGCTGCGACCCGCGGCTCAAGCTGGTCGCGACGATTGCCTATATCGTCGTGCTGTTTGTGGCCCCGAACCCGCTGGGGCTGGCACTGTCCATCCTGCTGCTGGCCGCGCTGTACAAGGTAGCACAGATTCCCGGCAAGATGATTTTGAAAAGCCTCAAGCCCATCGTGCCCATCGTGATTTTTACGGCGGTGCTGAACCTTTTCTTCGTCACGGGGCAGGGGAAGCCGCTTGTGCACTTCTGGGTTTTGAACATTTACGTCGAAGGTGTCAAGTATGCCATCCTGCTGGCGGTGCGCGTCTGCGCACTGATTGCAGGCACGAGCCTGCTGACCTACACGACCAGTCCCATCGTGCTGACCGACGCCATCGAGAGCCTGCTGCGCCCGCTGGCGAAGCTGCACTTTCCCGTGCATGAGCTGGCCATGATGATGACGATTGCGCTGCGGTTCATCCCGACCCTGATCGAGGAGACGGAAAAGATCATGAACGCCCAGAAGGCCCGCGGCGCGATGCTGGACAGCGGCACATTTACCCAGCGCATCAAGGCGCTGGTGCCGATCCTGATTCCGCTGTTCATCTCGGCGTTCCGCCGCGCCGACGAGCTGGCCATGGCGATGGAATGCCGCTGCTATCACGGCGGCGAGGGCCGCACCCGGCTCAAGCAGCTGAAATTCACCGGCGAGGACTTCAAATGCCTGGCGGTCATTGCCGTGGCGCTGGTGGCCATTGCCTGCACACGGTTCTTTGTGCCGGGGCTGGCGTAAGAATCAGCCGCCCTGCGGGCGCATATAGAATGCGCCCCTACGATTTCAGGTGAACTATGACCTATCTACTTTGGATAAGCTACAAGGGCACCCGCTATGCCGGGTTCCAGGTCCAGCCAAATGCGCCCACGGTCTGCGCGGTTTTGCAGGACGCGATGCAGGCGGTGTTCGGCTGCCGCCCCGACGTCAAGGGCTGCTCCCGCACCGATGCCGGCGTCCATGCGCGGCGTTTCGCGCTCAGCTTCTGCTATACTGGCAAAGTACCGATGCAGAAAATCGTGCCCGCGCTCAACGCCCACCTGCCGCCGGACATCCGCGCAGTGGACATCCGGTCCGTGCCGGACGACTTCCACGCGCGTTACGCCGCCCACGCCAAGACCTACCGCTACTACATTTTGAACGCGCGGGTGGATGATCCGTTCACCTACGACACCTGCCACAGGGTAGGGGCCGCGCTCAATCTGGCCGCCATGCAGGCCGCTGCGGCGCAGTTCATAGGCACGCACGATTTTTCCGCCCTCTGCGCGTCCGGGTCCAGCGCCGCCGCCCACGGGGATACCGTGCGGACAATTACGGATTGTACTGTTGTACAAAACGGCGACTTGTTTGCAATTTCCGTGACCGCTGACGGTTACCTCTATAATATGGTGCGCATTCTGGCGGGCACGCTCGTGGACGCGGGTCTTGGCAAGCGGACGCCGGAGAGCATCCCCGCCCTGCTGGAAAGCGGGGACCGACGCTGGGCCGGGCCGACGCTGCCCGCAAAAGGGCTGTTTTTGGAGAAAGTAGACTATCCCGGGTTGGATGACGTTTAATGGCGTACCGTAGGGAGGGGTCTTGACCCCTCCGCGGAGCCTGACCACCGCCGCTAACGGCCCGGAGGCGTCAAGACGCCTCCCTACAAACCAACCCATACGCACAAATTTTTTCCGGAAAGGAGGGGGCCCACCTATGAGTAAGGCGGACAGAGATCGGCAGGCATTGCTGCAGCGGCTGGCGCGTGAGCAGAGGCGGGCCCTGAACGCCGCCGCCCGCGACGCAGACCGCGCCCGCACGCCGCGCACCGCTCCCACACCGCGGCGCGATGACAGCCCGCCGTCCCGGACGTCCGAGCAGCCGTCCGCGCAGAGCGCCGCGCGGCTCAAATCCCTGACGCCGCTCTACAAGCAGCGTCAGCAGCGGCGGCTCACCGTCCTGATCGTCATTATCATTGCGCTGGCGCTGGCGCTCACCGTTGTGACCGGCACACTGTCGGCCTCTCTGGCGCTGCTGGGTGATGCCGTGGACAGCGCGTCGCTCTACCTGAACCGCGCCGACGGCGGCTGGCCGACCACCACCGGTATCACCGAGCCTCTGCAAATCGAACCGCTGGCGGACGGCTTCGTCGAGCTGGGCAATGAGGATGTGCTCGTCTACTCGGCCTACGGCTCCAAAATTCTGAGCCTGCAGCCGTCCTACGCACGGCCCGTGCTGGCTGTGGGCGGCACCCACTTTGTGGTCTACAACCGCGCGGGCAGTGAGCTGACCGTATGCAGCCGCACCCGCACGCTCTACACACAGCGCTTTGACGAGGACATTCTGCTCTGCGCCATGTCAAACAACAACTCGCTGGCCGTCGTGACCGACGCGGACCGTTTTGCCGGCTGGGTACACATCTATGACCCTTCGATGCGGGAGCTGTACAGCTGGCGGATGCCCCAGTCGATGGGCACGCCGATCGCGCTGGACTTTGCCCCCGACAACCGCAGGTTTGCCTCGGGCATGATTGCCGCGCGGGACGGGCAGCTGAACTGCTCGGTCTACTTTATGAGCCTCGACTCCGGCACCGAGGGGCTGCTCTACACCGCCGACGCGGGCAGCATGCTGCTGCGGCTGGACTGGCAGAGCGAGAACCGCGTCATGGCCGTGTTTGACACCTACATTGCGGTCATCGACCCCCGCACCGCCGCCGAGGTCGCACGCTACGACTACGGCGGGGCCGCGCTGCAAAGCGTTGCACCCGGACGCCGCCAGACCGCGCTGCTTCTGAACGTACACGGCGGAAACAGCCTGGTCACCCTGTCCGAAAGCCTCACCGTTATGTCGGAGATTCCCGCACGGCAGGCGTTTGCGGTCTCGGCCACCGACACCGACATTTATCTGCTCTGCCCCGATGCCGTCGAGTGCTACGGCTACGACGGCGTGCAGAACTGGGTGCAGACCGGCCTGCCGTCCCGTCCGCTGGCGGTCCTGCACGGTAAGCAGACGCTGGTCTTTTACCGGCAGTCAGGCGGACGTTTTGGCGAAGCCAGCCGAGTAGTTCCGAAGCCTTCCCTCTCGGGGGAAGGTGGCCCCGCAGCGGCGGATGGAGGGCCGCCTTGCCGCAATAACCAATTTGCGGGCAATAATGGCAAGGTTCGCCCTCATCAGTCAGCGGGCGGGGCCGCTGACAGCTTTCCCCCTCGGGGGAAGCCTTTCGACCCGCAAGTAATCCAACAGAAAGAAGTACCCATCTATGTCTTTTTCTCCCTCACTTGTCTATGATTTTATTTTTCTGGCCGTGTTTTCCTTTGCCGCTGTCAAAAGCTGGCAGAAGGGCTTTCTCGCCGGACTGACCGAGCTGATCGGCACGGTGCTGGGCGTCGGCATTGCCTCCTGGGGCAGCCGCACGCTGGCCCCGGAAGTCTACCTTAGCTTTTTCGGCGACTCCGTCTCCACCCGGGTCGAGCAGGCCGTCGCGCAGTCGGGCGGCGATATTGCCGCCGCGGTGCAGGGGCTGGACTTTCTGCCGGAATCCATCCGTGCCGCGCTGGCCGCGGGTCTGCAGACTGCCGGGGACCAGCTGCCCGAAAAGATCAACGCCCTGCTGGAGCCGCTTTTCCTGCCGCTGGTGCAGGCGTTGCTGTTTGTGCTGCTCTGCATGATCGTGCGCTGGGTGTTCGCCCTGCTGGTGCGGCTGCTGCGCGGCGTCAATCTTATCCCGCTGGTGGGCGGCGCCAACCGGCTGCTGGGTCTGGTGCTGGGCCTTGTGACCGGCGCGTTCGACTGCTGGCTGCTGGCGCTGCTGCTCTGGTTCGCCGCCAGCATCACCACCGGCCAGATCGACTGGCTGACCACCGGCGTTTTGCAGCGCAGCGTCGGGTACAGCCTTTTTGGTGCGTTCAACCCGTTTTTGCTCCATTATTAAACAAATTCTAAACAAGCCCCGCCAAAACTTGCAATTTGGCAGGGTTTGTTTAATAATAGTAGTGTAGCTGCGGTGCGGCGGGCAGGGGACTGCCAGCCCTACGTAGGGCGGATTTCCTATCCGCCCGCCGGGCGTCGAGAACGCCGCCCCCTACAACAATTTATCGCAATCCCACGTGCCTCTTATCGGGCACTTTTCATAGAGGTGAAGTAAATGCTTTGTGTTAAATGCCAAAAACGCCCCGCTGTCGTGTTTGTGCAGCGGCTTGAAAACGGCAAGACCGTGCAGGAGGGCTACTGCCTGACCTGCGCCCGTGCCATGCACATCCAGCCTGTGGATGATCTGATGAAACAGTTCGGCATGTCCGACCAGGATCTGGAAAACATGGAGGAGCGGATGTCCAGCTTTTTGCAGGAGGCCTCCGACTCCGGCATGCTGGCCCCCATGATGAACGGCGACGACACCGACGCCGGTGACGAGCCCGCCCCGCAGGACGATTTTGTCCCGGGCGGCAGCCCCGTGTTCCCGTTTGGCTTTGGTGCGCGCCAGAATAAGGACGACACCAAGCCCAAAAACGGCAAGAAGGAAAAGGCTCCCCGCCGCAAGTTCCTTGAGACCTACTGCGAGAACCTGACCCAGAAGGCCCGCGACGGCAAGACGGACCGCATCATTGGCCGTGACCGCGAAATTTACCGCACGATCCAGATTTTGTGCCGCCGCCAGAAGAACAACCCCTGCCTGATCGGCGAGGCCGGTGTCGGCAAGACTGCGATTGCCGAGGGTATCGCCCAGCGCATTGCCGAGGGCAAGGTCCCCGCGCGTCTGCAGGACAAGGAAATTTACCTGCTCGACATGACGTCCCTCGTCGCAGGCACCCAGTTCCGCGGCCAGTTTGAGCAGCGTGTCAAGGGCCTCATCAGCGAGGTCAAGGCTGCGGGCAACATCATCCTGTTTATTGATGAGATCCACTCCATCGTCGGCGCGGGCGACTCCGACGGCTCTATGAACGCCGCCAACATCATGAAGCCCGCGCTGTCCCGCGGGCAGATGCAGGTCATCGGCGCAACGACGTTTGCCGAGTATCGCAAGTATATCGAGAAGGATTCCGCGTTGGAGCGCCGTTTCCAGCCCGTCAAGGTCGAGGAGCCGTCGCTGCTGGACACCATCGAGGTCATCAAGGGCATCCGCGTCTACTATGAAAAGCACCACTGCGTCCGTGTGTCCGACCCCATCGTGACGAGCATCGTCAAGCTGTCGGAACGCTACATCACGGACCGTTTCCTGCCGGACAAGGCCATTGACCTGTTGGATGAATCCTGCGCCTGCTGCAACCTGCGCCATCCTGAAATTACAGAGCTCATGGAGACCCAGCGCACCGTGGCCGATTTGGAGACCCGCGAGCACGAACTGGAGAACCCCGAGCCGCAGAACGGCCAGGACGCTGCCATCGACTACGAGGCACTGGCCGCGGTCAAGACCGATCTGGCGAAGCAGCGCGAAAAGCTGCCCGCCCTGCAGCTGAAGGTCGCGGAAATTGAAGTGACCATGGACGACGTCGCACAGGTCATTGAGCTTTGGACCGGTGTGCCTGCTGTGAAGATCAAAGAGACCGAGTATGGCCGCCTGCAGGGGCTGGAGGATGCCCTCAAGGCGCACATCATCGGCCAGGACGAGGCTGTCCACGCCGTGGCCGGGGCCATCAAGCGCGCCCGCGCCGACCTGTCTGGCCGTCACCGCCCGGCCAGCTTTATCTTCGTCGGCCCCACCGGCGTCGGCAAGACCGAGCTGGTCAAGCAGTTGGCCAGCCAGCTGTTCGACACCGTTGACCCGCTCATCTCCATCGACATGAGCGAGTACATGGAAAAGTACGCGGTGTCCCGCCTCATCGGCTCGCCCCCGGGCTATGTCGGCTACGACGAGGCCGGGCAGCTGACCGAGAAGGTCCGCCGTCATCCCTACAGCGTCGTGCTGTTCGACGAGATCGAAAAAGCACATCCTGACGTTATGAATATCCTGCTGCAGATTCTGGACGAGGGCAAGATCAACGACGCGCAGGGCCGCACGGTGGACTTCTCGAACACGGTCATCTGCATGACCTCCAACGCGGGCTCCACCGACCAGAGCGGCGCGACGGGCTTCGGCAAAAAGGCCGAGGTCGCCAGCGCGGACCGCAGCATGAAGGCGCTGCAGGAGTTCCTGCGCCCCGAGTTCATCGGCCGTGTGGACGAGATCATTACGTTCAAGCCGCTGAGCGAGGAAGACCTTGAGAAGATCGCCGCGCTCATGCTCGACGAGTACAAGCCCGGCCTGGCCGCGCACGGCATCACGCTGCACTACACGCAGCCCGCGCTGGCGGACATCGTAGCCGAAAGCTCCACCAAATACGGTGCGCGTGAGCTGCGCCGCACGATCCGCAAGACCATTGAGGATCCCGTCTCCGACGCGCTCGTCGATGGCCGCCTGGATGGCCGCGAGGTCACGCTGGAGCTGGCCGACCACGACGGCAGGGCCGTGCTGGAAATTTAAGGGGCGCACCATGTACAGAAAACTGGTTGCCCTGGTGCTGGCCGCGGCGCTGCTGTGCAGCTGCTCGGCCCGCGTCACGGTGCAGCGTTATCCCGCAGAGCTGCCCCGGGCCGAAAGCCCCGCCGCCACCCCGACGCCGGAGCCTGTGCCCACCTTTACCGAGGAGCAGAAGGCCTACGGCAGCGCCGCACTGCTGACCGATGCCACCGTGCTCGTCAACGTGTTTTTGAACGACGCCGCCCACGGGCATACCTGGGACGCCGAGAGCCGCGCTGCCGCCGTGCAGCGCACCCAGCTGGCCGTGGACTGGATCACCGAACAAGCCGCGGGCTACGAGGCCGCGGTGAATCTGATCTGTGATCGCAGCGCGGACGGCAGCGATTCAACGCTGACACGCAGTTATCTTGTGCAGTCCGCCATGCAGGGCGGCGAAAATTCCGAGGAAAGCTCCGCTTTTCTCGACGAGATGGATACGCTGTGCGCGTCGCTGGCCGCCGACAGCCGTCTGGCTGCCTACGGGGCCCGGCACATCGCGTTTTTGTTCTTCCTGCCCATCAGCGGGACATCCTTCACGATGGCTCACTACGCCGACGACGGCGACAGCTTTTATTATGAATACAGCTGCCTGTACAAAACCGACGCCTACACCGACGGCGAGGCAGAATCCCCGGCGACCTACGCCCACGAGATCCTGCATCTGTTCGGCGCGCCCGACTTGTATGAGGGCAGCAGCGACCCCTAC
>ENA-OQDL01000434-OQDL01000434.1-human-gut-metagenome-genome-assembly--contig:-NODE-434-length-27036-cov-4.652495_pt1 | contig 27036 bp, 26 predicted proteins | sample MGYA00242782_ERZ504609 | MGnify/ENA primary metagenome ERZ504609 (study PRJEB26092, sample SAMD00036320) | human gut metagenome | host: Homo sapiens | study: EMG produced TPA metagenomics assembly of... | reverse complement strand
GAGCTGAGAGAAGAACTTAGCCAGACAGGTGCTATTTTCCAGACAACAATAGATTCTGAAGTAATCGCATATCTTATTGCGAGAGAGCGTCTTCATACACCGACAGCAGAAGAAGCAGTGAAGTGTGCGATGCAGAAGATCAAGGGTGCATACGCACTTGTTGTTAGCAGCCCAAGAAAAATGATTGGTGCAAGAGATCCATTTGGACTCAAGCCACTGTGCATCGGAAAACGTGACAATACATATTTCCTTGCTTCTGAGAGCTGTGCAATCGCAGCTGTAGACGGTGAGTTTGTAAGAGATGTCTTCCGGGAGAAATCGTAACAATTACAGAAAATATGGAATCCAGTCAGATATGAGTATGGTGATCGATTCGGAAAAACAGGCAAGATGTATTTTTGAGTATATTTATTTTGCAAGAACAGACAGTACAATCGATGGTGTAGGTGTATACCATTCCAGAATTCTGGCAGGAAAAGCACTTGCGGAATCTTATCCGGTAGACGCTGATCTTGTTGTAGGAGTTCCGGACTCCGGTTTGGTAGCAGCGAAAGGATATTCTGAGCAGTCAGGAATTCCTTATGGAATGGCATTTCACAAGAACAGTTATGTGGGAAGAACATTTATCAAACCGAAACAGAGCGAACGTGTTTCCAGTGTAAAGATCAAACTGAATGTAATTCCGGAAGTTGTAAAGGGAAAACGAATCGTAATGGTAGATGATTCCATCGTGCGTGGAACAACTTGTGCAAATATTATTAAGATGCTGAAAAAAGCCGGAGCAAAAGAGGTACACGTACGTATCAGTTCTCCACCGTTCTTACATCCATGCTTCTTTGGAACAGATGTTCCGTCGAATGAGCAGCTGATCGCACATACTCACACACAGGAGGAGATCCGTCAGCTGATCGGAGCAGACTCTCTTGGATACATGGAGATCGAGAAACTGAAAGATATGGTTGGAGATCTTAAGTATTGCGATGCCTGCTTTACAGGAAAGTATCCGATGAAAGTTCCGGAAGAGGATATCAGTCAGGCATTTGAACAAAATTGATTTTGAAGACTCAGTTTATGTGTTATAATAGATAAACAGTTACGATAAAGATATGAAACAAGGAGAAAAGAATTATGAGTAATGATCGTTATGTAAGCCCGCTTTCAGAGCGTTATGCAAGCCGCGAGATGCAGTATATCTTCTCACCGGACAAAAAGTTCAGAACATGGAGAAGACTTTGGATCGCACTGGCAGAGACTGAGAAGGAGCTTGGACTCAACATCACAGACGAACAGATCGAAGAGATGAAGAGCCATGCGGATGATATTAACTTTGAGGTGGCAAAGGAACGTGAGAAGGTTGTACGTCATGATGTTATGTCTCATGTTTATGCATATGGTGTTCAGTGCCCAAAAGCAAAAGGAATCATCCATCTTGGAGCTACATCCTGTTACGTAGGAGATAATACAGATATTATTATTATGGCAGAAGCACTGAAACTGGTTCGCACAAAGCTTGTGAATGTAATTGCAGAGCTTGCGAAGTTTGCAGAGGAGCAGAAAAACCAGCCTACACTTGCTTTTACACATTTCCAGCCGGCACAGCCGACAACGGTTGGAAAGAGAGCGACTCTCTGGATGCAGGAGTTTGAAATGGATCTTGAGGATCTGGAATATGTACTTGGAAGCCTGAAACTGCTTGGATCTAAAGGAACAACAGGAACACAGGCAAGTTTCCTTGAACTGTTCGATGGAGATCAGGAGACAATTGACAAGATCGATCCGATGATCGCTGAGAAGATGGGATTCAAGGCATGTTATCCGGTATCCGGACAGACTTATTCAAGAAAAGTAGACACAAGAGTACTGAATGTACTGGCAGGAATCGCTGCAAGTGCTCACAAATTCTCTAATGATATCCGTCTGCTCCAGCATTTGAAAGAAATCGAAGAACCATTTGAGAAGACACAGATCGGATCTTCAGCAATGGCTTATAAGAGAAACCCGATGAGAAGTGAGAGAATTGCTTCCCTTTCAAGATATGTGATGATCGATGCACTTAATCCGGCAATTACATCTGCAACACAGTGGTTTGAGAGAACACTTGATGATTCCGCTAACAAGCGTCTGAGTGTTCCGGAAGGATTCCTTGCAATCGACGGAATTCTTGATCTTTGTCTGAACGTTGTAGACGGACTGGTTGTATACCCGAAAGTAATCGAGAAGCGTCTGATGTCCGAACTCCCATTCATGGCAACAGAGAATATTATGATGGATGCTGTTAAAGCCGGAGGAGACCGTCAGGAGCTGCACGAAAGAATCCGTGAGCTTTCTATGGAAGCAGGAAGAAATGTAAAAGAGAAGGGACTTGACAATAACCTTCTTGAATTGATCGCAGCTGATCCTGCATTCAACCTGACTTTAGAGGATCTTCAGAAGACAATGAAACCGGAGAAATATGTTGGACGTGCAAGTGAGCAGGTAGATGCTTATCTTAAGAATGTGATCCGTCCACTGCTTGAAAAGAATAAAGAAATCCTTGGCGTGAAGGCTGAAATTAACGTATAGAATCCTTGGAGTCTATCAGGACAAAGCGGAAAAATCAAAGGGATGTTGCATTTGGTTGCAGCATCCTTTTTCCTTTGATAAACTAAAATTATTTCGTGTATTAAAATGTGGGGGAAAGAGAAAGGAATAAGAGAACATGGATATAGCATTGAATTGGAATGAATGGCATCAGGAAACGGTGAGAAAACCATATGTCAGAGTGGGAGTGACTTTATTAAGTGGTGCGCTGATTCTGATGTCTGCACAGGAAATTGTTTCATTATACTTGGAAAAGAATCTGATTTCTGACATAGCGGTCTGTGCGACAACAGAGGATATAAATGTGTCAGGAAATGATCTGCCGGAAAAAGTAACAATAGAAGCTATCCAGACAGATGTTAACCAGGCAGATGTTAACCAGGCAGCGGCTGTTCCGGCGGAAATTTTAGTAGAAGAACCTATAGTAGAAGAAATTGCGGTGGAAGAACCCGTGGTAGAAGAGATTGTGGCAGAAAAACCAGGTGTAAAAAGAGATACAACTATAAATGGTGCAAGTGAACCGATAATTACAAATCCTGATTCAATGGAAAATGTAAAAAATGAAACTGAGGAAGAAGAGCCAATAGAGGTGGGGAATATAAATACAGGATATCTTATTAATGCGGAAGGTGTGATCTATGGACTTTCAGGAAGCAAAGAAGTGATACAGGATGGAGTACTGCTCTTTCCTGAAGAAGGATGTTCCCAAATTGCGGGAGGAGCACTGTCGGATCTTGGTTCTGCTGTAGAAGAGATTGAAATTCCTGTTAATATAACAAATATTCAGTCAGGAGCATTTGCGGGGCTGAGTAACCTGGGATGGATAGAAGCAGATGCAGCAAATCCAGCCTATGTTACGGTAGATGGTGTACTCTACACGGCAGATGGCACGGTCCTTCTTGCATTTCCGGCAGCGTGGACAGGAACCTTTCAGGTGCCGGAAGGTGTGAAAAGTTTTGCAGAAAGTGCATTTGATGGAACAAATCTGGAATGTATTGATGCAAGATCCTGCACACTTGAACAGACGGGAAGTATTCCTGAAACGGTGAAACTTTTGCAGTAAAAGAAAAACATTGATTTTGTTTGTTGAAGAATCTGGGGACTTGCGCTATAATATGACGAGATATGAACAATAACAAACAGGAATTGGAGAAGATAGAATGAGTAAGAAAGTAAGAACAAGATTTGCACCAAGCCCGACAGGAAGAATGCATGTGGGTAACTTAAGAACAGCACTTTACGCGTATCTGATCGCAAAGCATGAAGGGGGAGATTTCCTTCTTCGTGTAGAGGATACAGACCAGGAACGTTTTGTGGAAGGTGCACTTGATATTATTTACAGAACAATGGAGAAAACAGGTCTCATCCATGATGAAGGACCGGATAAAGATGCCGGATATGGACCGTATGTACAGAGTGAGCGTAATGCATCAGGACTTTATCTTAAATATGCAAAGCAGCTTGTAGAGCAGGGAGACGCTTATTACTGTTTCTGTGACAAAGAGCGTCTGGAGTCTTTAAAGACACAGGTTTCTGAAGGTGGAGTAGAGATTTCTGTTTATGATAAGCACTGCTTGAGTCTGAGCAAGGAAGAAGTAGAGGCGAATCTGGCAGCAGGTAAGCCATGGGTTATCCGTCTGAATGTACCGAATGAAGGAGAGACAACATTCCATGATGAGATCTACGGAGATATCACAGTTCCGAATGCAGAGCTTGACGATATGATCCTGATCAAATCTGATGGATTCCCGACATATAATTTTGCAAATGTAATTGACGATCATCTGATGGAGATTTCACATGTTGTTCGTGGAAATGAGTACTTATCTTCAGCACCGAAGTATAACCGCCTTTATGAGGCGTTTGGTTGGGAAGTACCGGTTTATGTACACTGTCCACTGATCACAGATGAGAATCATAAGAAATTGAGCAAGAGATGTGGACATTCTTCTTATGAAGATCTGATCGAGCAGGGATATGTTTCAGAGGCAGTTGTGAATTATGTTGCACTGCTTGGATGGTGCCCGACAGACAACAGAGAGATCTTCTCACTGGAAGAGCTTGTTGAGGCATTTGATTATCATCATATGAGTAAATCTCCGGCTGTATTTGATACAGTGAAATTGAAATGGATGAACGGAGAATATCTCAAGGCAATGGATTTTGATAAGTTCTATGCACTTGCGGAGCCTTATCTGAAAGAGGCAGTAACAAAGGACTATGATCTGAAGAAGATTGCAACACTTGTGAAGACAAGAATTGAGATTCTTCCGGAGATCAAAGAGCAGGTGGATTTCTTTGAAGAACTTCCAGATTATGATATTGCACTGTATACACACAAGAAGATGAAAACAGATCCTGAGAAGTCACTCGCACTTCTGAACGAGGTTCTCCCGGTTCTTGAGGCGCAGGAGGACTTTAGCAATGATGCATTGTTTGAGACATTGAAAACATTTGCAACAGAAAAAGGATACAAAGTAGGTTATGTAATGTGGCCGCTTCGTACAGCAGTTTCCGGAAAGCAGAATACTCCGGGCGGAGCAACAGAACTGATGGAAGTACTCGGAAAAGATGAGTCTCTTAGAAGAATCCGTCTTGGAATCGAGAAACTTCAGTAAGGACAGCGAAAAGAGGTACAATGGGATTTAATGAAGCACAGGCGCAGGCAATCCAGCACACAGACGGCCCATGTCTTGTACTGGCAGGCCCGGGATCGGGGAAGACGCTTACGATTGTAAACAGAGTAAAATACCTTATAGAGAAACAGAAAGTAAGACCAGAAGAAATTCTGGTCGTTACTTTTACAAGATTTGCAGCGGCGGAGATGAAATCCCGCCTCTGTTTGGTTATGGGCAAAAGAGATCTTCCGGTTACAGTGGGGACATTTCATGGAATCTATTATGGAATCCTGAAATGGGCTTATCGGATGAATCAGGAAAATATTCTTTCAGAGACAGAAAAATATCAGATTTTACGTGGCGTGATTAACAAAGAAAGAATGGAGATCTTTGATGAAGAAGATTTTATTCAGGATATTGTGGCAGAAATTGGAAAAGTGAAGAATAATCGGATTCCGCTGGAAGAATTTGTATCAGAAAAGTGTAGTGCAGATGCTTTTCGCAATATTTACCGTAATTATGAACGGCATAGAAAAGAACTGAAAAAGATTGATTTTGATGATATGCTGGTACTTTGTTATGAATTGTTCCGGTCAAGACCAGATGTACTTGCACAGTGGCAGAAGAAATTCAGATACGTTTTGATTGATGAATTTCAGGATATTAATCGAATTCAGTATGATGTGATCCGTATGCTGGCCCAGCCGGAGAATAATTTGTTCGTAGTGGGGGATGATGACCAGGCAATCTACGGATTTCGTGGAGCTGATTCGGAATTGATGCTTGGATTTGGAAAGGATTTCCCTGATGCAAAACAAATTCTGCTTGGAATGAATTACCGTTCGACAGCAAATATCGTACAGAATTCTTTGAAACTCATTGAAAATAATGTGGAGAGATATAGTAAAAAACTGGAAGCAAACCGTGAAGGCGGTTCCTGCCTTCATATTCAGGAAGTGAAAGATCCGGTGGAAGAGGCAGAATATGTTCTTGAAGAGATACAGAAATGTAAGGAGAATGGCATAAAAGAAGAGGAGATTGCGATTCTGTTCCGGGTTCATACAGATGCGAGAGCAGTGGTAGAAGCAATGGTGGAACGGAAGATCCCGTTTCAGATGAAAGAGCATCTTCCGAATATCTATGAACACTTTATCGCAAAGGATATTATGGCATATTTCCGGCTGGCAACAGGAAAGCGGCGCAGACAGGATTTCTTACAGGTGATGAACCGGCCAAAGCGATATCTTGGAAGAGACAGCGTGTCAGGAAGTCAGGTTTCTTTTGAAGACATGCGGAAGTTCTATTGTGATAAAGACTGGATGATCGACCGGATTGATCAGTTTGAGTGGGATGTTAAGATGCTTATGAAGATGGCTCCGTATGCAGCAATCCAGTATATCAGAAAAAGGATTGGTTATGACGATTTTCTGAAAGAGTATGCATTTACACATCAGATAAACAGATCTGATCTGAATGAAGTACTGGCAGAGATCGAAGAGGCGGCGAAAGCATTTTCAAGTGTTGAAGAATGGTTTGCACATGTAGAAGAATATACGGAGACTTTGAAAGTGAAGGAAAAGGAAAGAAACAGGCCACGTCCGGGTGTCCGGCTGATGACGATACATGCTTCCAAAGGGCTGGAATTCAAGCAGGTATTCCTGATTGCGGCGAATGAAGGAAGGATTCCGTATCAGAAGGCAAAGACAGATAAGGAGATCGAAGAAGAGAGAAGATTATTCTATGTGGCAATGACAAGGGCAAAAGATTTTTTGAAGATCTGTTATGTGAAAATAAAAAACGGGAAAGAAGTTACTCCCTCCCGTTTTGTAGACGAACTATTGAAAAGCTGACCGGATGTCAGTCACTTTGCTGACATCCTCAAGACTTAGTCCTCCAGGTCATCTAATGCATCAAGATCGATATCGCCGAAATCCTGTGTATCCAGCCATTCGTTGAATATAGCGGAAACACGGTCGAATTCTTCATCTTCTTCGATGTTCTCAAGTCCAGGTTCTTCCTCTTCTCCGTTATCAATGAAACGATACAGATAGATCTGACCGTCTGTGTTATCACCGTTTTCATCCAGTGGAAGAAGTGCAATATACTCCTTTTCCTCTGCTTCAAAAATATTGAGAACAGCGCATTCAAGTTCCTCATTATTCTCCAGTGTCAAAGTGACTGTGAGGGATTCGTTTTCGTTCATAATCTTCTCCTTTGAATCTGTGTTGTATTTCATTCCGTATTGACCAGCCAGGTGCTCAAAACGAGAATGATCAGCTATCTTGATGGTAACAAAAAGGGGAGAAAAAAGCAAGATAAGATTGACTTTCGGGTTAAACAAGGTAGAATAAAAGTGTTACTGATAGAAGTGAAAGGATAATAGACAATATGAAGAAAAAATGGATACTGTGCATGGTGGCAGTTTTGTGTATAGCGGCAGCATTGCTTGGATGTGGAAAGAAAAATGTTGGAACACCGGAAGACAATGCAGTAGTAGAAGAGGATGATAAGAAAAATGATAATACAGAGGAAGGTGGCAGACTGTTTGGATTTAGTGGGATTGATATGTCGAATCCTTTTTATGACACATTAAAAAATTCTGTCCAGACAGCATTGGAGGCTCAAGGTGACCGCCTGATGGTTCGTGATCCGGCATCAGATGCTGATTTGCAGAATGAACAGATTCGGGAGCTGATCAACGAAGGGGTACAGGCAGTATTTCTTTGTCCGGTAGACTGGGAGAAAATCACTCCCGCACTTGAAGCCTTAAAAGAGGCAGATATTCCGGTTATCAATCTTGATACAGAAGTAAAAGAGACAAGCCTTGTATCTGCATTTGTAGGGTCAGATAATGAGAATGCGGGATATGTGTGCGGGCAGGATCTTCTGGTTCAGAAACCAGATGGCGGTAAAATTGTGATTGTAGAAAGTCCTGGGGTAAACTCAGTGAATGAAAGAATTACCGGATTCGAAGAAGCTGTAGCAAACAGTGGCTTCGAAGTGATAAAAAGAATTGAGTCGTTGGGAGACAGCAGCAATGTAAAAGATGAGATGACACAAGTCCTGAACGAAAACAGTGAGATCGCTGCTGTTATGTGCGGAAGTGATCCGATGGCAGAACAGGTGATGGCAGCGATCACAGAAGTGCAGAGAACGAATATCTGCGTGTATAGTGTGGAGGGTTCTCCGGTGACAAAGACAGCACTGGTGAATGGTACAGGAGGAATGACCGGGATAGGAGCGCAGTCCCCGATCAATATGGGAAAGACAGCAGTAAAGGTGGCGACAGCATTACTGGCAGACAAAGATTATGAGAAAGAAAATTATGAGGAAACTTTCTTTATAAATCGTGATAATGTTGAAATGTATGGAACAGATGGATGGCAGTAATTTATTGATTGCTCAAGAAAGGGGTTAACGATGAGGAAGACAAAGGGGAGTCCGCAGCCATTTGGAGTGGATATCAAAGGTAAAAATATAAATTTTGCCGTTCAGGTAGCAAAAGGGAAGACCTGTGAACTTTTACTGTATAAGAGAGGGAAAGAAGTTCCGGAATATCAGTTTGATATGCCGGAGGAAGAAGGCGTTGGAGAAGTACGTTTCTTATCTGTTGAAGGTCTGAAAGCAGATCGATATGAATACAATTTTCTGATTGATGGGAAAGTATGTGTGGATCCATATGTAAAAGAACTTGCAGGAAAAGAGAAATTTGGTGTAGAACGGAAACTTCAGGAACATCAGATTCGTGGGAAAATTGTTTCAATGGAGGACTATGACTGGCAGGAAGATCAGCGTCTACATCTTCCATGGGAAGATGTAGTGGCTTATGGTTTGCATGTGCGTGGATTTACAAAACATTCTTCTTCGAAAGTGGTGCATAAGGGAACATTCCAGGGGGTTGTTGAAAAACTGGATTATTTAAAAGAACTTGGAGTCAACCAGATTCAGTGTATGCCGGTCTATGAATTTGAAGAGTGCGGAAAAACGAAAGTGAACTATTGGGGATATGGTAAAGGTTTTTATTTTGCCCCTAAAAAAGCCTATGCATCTGGAAAAAGTGCAGTTCTTGAGCTGAAAGATATGGTGCGTGCATGTCATAGTCAGGGCATAGAAGTTGTACTGGAGATGCCATTTGTTCCGGGAATATCAGCAAATTATGTAACGGAATGTCTGCGCTTCTATATGCTGGAGTATCATGTGGATGGATTTGTTCTGAATCCTTATAACGTGCCGTGGGAGCAGCTAATAGAAGATCCGTTTTTGAAAGATATCAAGCTGATGCAGAAAGATGATGGTTTCCAGAATGTGATGCGTCGCTTCTTAAAAGGTGACGAGAATATGGTAAATGATGTGATCTGGGCGTTAAAAAATCGTTCATCGGAGAACGGAAAATGCAATTATATTACAACACAGACAGGATTCACATTATGGGATTTAGTATCTTATGATTGTAAACATAACGAAGAAAACGGTGAGAAGAACCTGGATGGACCAGACTATAATTATAGTTGGAACTGCGGAGCTGAAGGACCGAGCAGAAAACGCACAGTTGTCAATCTTAGAAAGAATCAGGTGAAGAATGCATTAGAACTCCTGTTGACAGCTCAGGGAACTCCATGCCTTCTTGCAGGAGATGAATTCTGTAATTCGCAGAGAGGAAATAACAATGCATATTGTCAGGATAACGAGACAGGATGGGTGAACTGGACACAGTTAAAGAAAGATGACTGGCTGTTTCAGTATATAAAGAAACTGATCGGGCTGAGAAAAGAACATCGTTGTCTTCACCAGAGTACAGCACTATCCGGAATGGATACCACGCGATGTGGCATACCGGACGTATCCTATCATGGAGAAAATGCATGGCAGGTAAAAGCAGAAGTTTCCAGCCGTCAGTTAGGTGTTTTGTATTCAGGAACGAAAGAAGGGGAGCTCCCTTGTTTTACAGCGTATAATATGCATTGGCTGCCGCATCACTTCGCAATACCAACGATTGGAAAGAACGTAGAATGGTATCTTGTTATGACTACAAAAGATGGCGTGCTTTGTGAAGCGAAAAAGCTGGAAAATCAGAAAGAGGTATTACTGGAAGAACGTAGCGTAGCAATTCTGGTTGGACGTAGGATAGAGGAAAAGAAGAGTCGTTCAGAAAAGAAACCGATTTATACAGTTAAGACGCAGAATGTAAATAAAATAGAAAAACGGCAGGAAGCAGAAGAACTTTGTAAAGAAGAACAGCCGGCTAGAGAGGGAAAAGTATGAAGGCATTTGCACATTTTTGTACCATAACAAAACACAAAAAACTAGTCTTAAAAGAGTGTTTTCGTGTTGGGTTGTACAAACAGGGACTGCTCCATGATATGTCAAAATACAGTTGGACAGAATTCCGTGTGGGATGCAGATACTATCAGGGGACAAGAAGCCCTAATAATGCCGAACGGGAAGAAAAAGGGTATTCTTCCGCATGGCTCCACCACAAAGGCAGGAACAAACACCATTATGAATACTGGATTGATTATAGTCTGGAGGGACCGAACCTTCTGGCGGGAATGAAGATGCCGGTGAGATATGTAGTAGAGATGTTTCTTGACCGCATTGCAGCAAGTAAAGTGTATCTTGGGGATGCATATACCTCTGATGCACCGCTTGCTTATTATGAGAACGGACGTGCAGATGAACTGATGCATAAAGATACAAGAGAATTATTAGAAAAACTGCTTCATATGCTTGCGGAAGAAGGCGAGGAAACTACTTACAGATATATCAGGAGAGAAATATTAAAAAGATAAGAAGAGGGAGTGTAGGCAGCAGTGAGGCTATATATTGTGCGTCATGGAGAGACGGATTGGAACAAGAAAAAACTGGTACAGGGACGAAAGGATATTCCCTTAAATGAATATGGGCGTCATCTTGCCTGGGAAACTTCTTATGGGATGAGACAATACCAGATTGATCTGGCTTATACCAGTCCCTTGCGGCGTGCAAAAGAAACAGCGGAGATTCTTCTTGAGGGACGCAACATTCCGCTTTATGAAGATCAGAGAATCCAGGAAATTTCTTTTGGCTCGTATGAGGGAATGTCTTGTGTAGATAAGACGAAAGAAGAGAATCTTGCATTCCAGAAATTCTTTCAGGATACAGGAAATTATATTCCGCCGGAAGATGCTGAAAGTGTAGAACAACTTTATGAGAGAACCGGAGAGTTTTTAAAGAGTCTTGAAGAGAGTAAGAAGCTGAAGGATAAGAATCTTCTGATTTCTACACATGGTGCTGCGATGACAGCAATGCTGAACAGGATGAGAGGTAGTCTTTCCGTAGAACATTTCTGGAAAAATGAAGTACCGCCAAACTGTTCTGTTACGATTGCGGAACTTGAAGGCAGTGGATTCAAAATTATCCGGGAAGGAATTATCTTTTACAAAGAAGAAGTGAAACATTGGAAAGCAGTGTAGTATAAAAGGCGGAATGTAATGTGCTGTGGTACTTGCATTCTGCCTTTCCTTATGCTATTCTTTAGTTGTCTGGTCGGCAGATCTTTAAGCCGGCACTGATTCACATGAACTTCAATTCTTCTGTTTCAGGAAGAGGATTCCATGGTATATCGTATTATTGCAACAAAATCAAGGGGAAGAATTATTGTTGACATTTTGAAAGAAGTATAATAAAATCTATTCATAGACGAACAACTGTTCGAAAAAGAGAGAATAGGTTTTATACACTAAGAGAGATAGAGAAGGAGAAAATTATGGCAGGCAAAGAGAGCGTTATAAAGCTGGCGAATAACGAAGAGAAGAAGAAAGCACTGGATGCGGCGATCGCAAAGCTGGAGAAAGATTTTGGTAAGGGTGCAGTGATGCGGTTGGGAGAATCAGGGGCGCATGTAGCTGTAGAGACAGTTCCTACCGGATGTCTGAGTCTTGATCTGGCACTTGGACTTGGCGGTGTGCCAAAGGGACGTGTGATCGAGGTTTATGGTCCTGAATCAAGTGGTAAGACAACTGTCGCACTTCACATGATTTCTGAGGTTCAGAAGAGAGGCGGAATTGCCGGATTTATCGATGCAGAGCATGCACTGGATCCTGTATATGCAAAGAATATCGGAGTAGATATTGATGAACTCTATATTTCACAGCCTGACAGTGGAGATCAGGCCCTTGAGATTGCAGAGACAATGGTACGTTCAGGGGCGATTGATATTATTGTTATTGACTCTGTAGCAGCACTTGTTCCAAAACAGGAGATCGAAGGGGATATGGGAGACAGTCATGTTGGTCTGCAGGCAAGATTGATGTCACAGGCATTGAGAAAGCTGACACCGGTTATCAGCAAGTCAAACTGTATTGTGATCTTTATTAACCAGCTGCGTGAGAAAGTTGGAGTAATGTTTGGAAATCCAGAGACAACGACAGGAGGACGTGCGCTGAAATTCTATGCATCTGTGCGTATGGATGTCAGAAGAATCGAGACTTTAAAGCAGAGTGGAGAGATGGTAGGAAACCGTACAAGAATCCGTATTGTGAAGAATAAGATTGCCCCGCCGTTCAAAGAAGCGGAATTTGATATTATGTTTGGAAAAGGTATTTCCCGTGCGGGAGATATTCTTGATCTCGCAACCAATATTGATCTTGTGAAGAAGAGTGGTGCGTGGTATGCATATGAGGGAGAGAAGATCGGTCAGGGAAGAGAGAATGCAAAGGCATATCTGGAATCACATCCGGAAGTGATGGAGACACTGGATCAGAAGGTGAGAGCACATTATGCATTATCCGGGTCAGAAGAAGCAGAGAAGGAGCTTCCGGATGCTGAGAAGAAGACAGGAGCATCGAGTGATCTGAAGCTGACACCGGCTTCTAAAGCGGCTGATGAGGCAGAAAAGAAAGAATGATTGTTACCGGGATAGAGGAGCAGACAAAGACGAAGTTTAAAGTATATCTGGATGGAACATTTGCATTTGTGCTTTATAAAGGTGAGTTGAAGCGTTTTGGTATAAAGCAGGGAGAAGATCTCACGCAGGAAAATTATGAAAAGATTCAGAATGAGGTACTGTTGAAACGCGCAAAGAAGAGAGCAATGCATTTGCTGGAGGATATGGATCGTACAGAGTCTGCATTAAGGAAAAAACTGAAGGCGGGACAATATCCGGAGAATGCAATCAGCGGAGCAATTGAATATGTGAGATCTTTTGGATATCTGGATGATGCAAGATATGCGGAAAATTTTGTTATGAGCCGCAAAGATAGTAAAAGCAAACGGGAAATCAAGGCACTGCTGTCGCAGAAGGGAGTTTCTGATGATTTGATTTGTCTGGCTTTTGAACAGTGCTATAGTGAAGATTCAGAGGAAGAGGCAATCCGAAGGATACTGCGAAAAAAGAAGGTTGATCCGGAAAGAATGGAAGAGCAGGAATATCAAAAGATATTAGGATATCTTGCACGAAAAGGATTTCGTTATGAAGTGATCCGTCATGTTATATCAGATTATGATAAACAGAGTAACTGACACGGGAGTGAACAGTAACCCGGGGTGTGTCATGTGATACAAAATAATAATTACAATGCTTGACATTGTTGTTGAAACAGTATAAAATTTAAGTGTTGTATTTGAGTAATATGTACAATGAAAATCGAATAAGGAGGTGCTCCTGTGCAGATAAGTCTAGGTTTATTTATAGGCGTTGCCGTGGCCCTCGCGTTGATAGTCGGAATCATTACTCACTTTGTTACAGTTTCCAATCTGAGAAAGAATGCGGAAAGCAAGATTGGGAATGCAGAAGCAAAAGCAAGAGAAATCATTGACGATGCTGTAAAGACTGCAGAGACGACGAAGAAGGAATCTCTTTTGGAAGTAAAGGAAGAGTCCATCAGGACAAAGAATGAACTTGAGAAAGAGACGAAAGAAAGAAGAGCGGAGTTACAGCGTTATGAGAAGCGTGTACTCGCGAAAGAAGAATCGGTCGACAAACGGTCAGATGTACTGGAACATCGTGAGAACAAACTGACAGCGAAGGAAGAACATCTTCGCCAGCGTGAAGCCAAAGTAGAAGAACTTAGCCAGAAACGTGTGCAGGAACTAGAACGAATCTCAGGACTTACCTCCGAACAGGCAAAAGAATATCTGTTAAAAACTGTTGAAGATGACGTCAAGCATGACACAGCCAAGATGGTCAGAGAACTGGAAACTCAGGCAAAGGAAGAGGCTGACAAGAAAGCAAAAGAGTATGTTGTGAATGCAATTCAGAGATGTGCAGCAGATCATGTTGCAGAGACTACAATTTCTGTAGTTCAGCTTCCAAGTGATGAGATGAAAGGAAGAATTATCGGTAGAGAAGGAAGAAATATCAGAACACTGGAAACATTAACCGGTGTGGAACTGATCATTGATGATACTCCGGAAGCGGTTGTATTATCAGGGTTTGACCCAATCCGCCGAGAAGTTGCAAGAATTGCACTTGAGCGTCTGATCGTGGATGGACGTATTCATCCAGCAAGAATTGAGGAGATGGTTGAAAAAGCTCAGAAAGAAGTGGATACAATGATCCGCGAGGAAGGAGAAGCTGCAGCTCTTGACGTTGGAGTTACAGGAATTCATCCGGAGTTGATCCGTCTTCTTGGACGTATGAAGTTCAGAACAAGCTATGGACAGAATGCATTGAAGCATTCAATCGAAGTGGCTCAGTTATCAGGCCTCATTGCAGGAGAAATCGGACTGGATGTCAGACTTGCAAAACGTGCAGGACTTCTTCATGATATTGGTAAATCAATTGATCATGATGTAGAAGGATCACATATTCAGATTGGTTCAGATCTTTGTAGAAAATACAAAGAATCAGCAACAATTATTAATGCTGTGGAGGCACATCATGGCGATGTGGAACCGCAGAGTCTGATTGCTTGTGTTGTTCAGGCAGCGGATACTATTTCAGCTGCAAGACCGGGAGCAAGAAGAGAAACCATCGAGACATATACAAACAGATTGAAACAGTTAGAAGATATTACCAACCAGTTTAAAGGTGTAGATAAGTCTTTTGCCATTCAGGCAGGTAGAGAGATTCGTGTTATGGTAGTTCCGGAGCAGGTATCTGACGATGATATGGTGCTTTTAGCAAGGGATATTGCAAAACAGATTGAGTTTGAATTAGAATATCCTGGACAGATTAAAGTAAATGTTATTCGTGAGTCACGAGCAACAGATTACGCAAAATAAGAGAATCATAACAGAAGATGAAAGTTGGCCCTTGTCGAAAGACAGGGGCTTTTAGTTTACTGAGAAAGCTATTACAGGTAAGCGTAAAAATTTTTGATATAGAATGCATACGGTGATGTAAGGTAAAAGAAGGGAGAACAGAATGAGCGAGAAGATTAAAAGAATTAACAGAGAATTGAAATTTAAAGGAAAGATTCTTGACTTTTATCAGGACACGATAGAAGTGGACGGGGATCATACCGTAGTATGGGATTTTATAGGTCATAAAGGAGCAGCAGCGGTAGTTCCGGTTACAGCAGATGGTAAGGTTTTGATGGTGAGACAGTATAGAAATGCGCTGGATCGATATACATTGGAGATTCCGGCAGGAGCACTTGATGAAGTGGGAGAACCCGGTATAGAGTGTGCGTCTCGCGAATTAGAGGAAGAGACAGGGTATCGCAGCGAGAATCTGGAGTGGCTGATCACCTTGAGGACAACAGTAGCATTTTGTAACGAACGGATTGAAGTTTATGTGGCACATGATCTGATACCGTCAAAACAGCATTTAGATGAAGATGAATTTATTGAACTTGGCGCTTATACAATAGAAGAATTGAAGGAAAAGATTTTTTCAGGTGAGATTGAAGATGCGAAGACAGTTTCTTCTTTGATGGCTTATGCTGTAAAGTATGGAAAATGATTGAATGCCGGCAATAAGTAGCATTGCTGCCGCATGAGAAAAACCAGACACTCATATAATGGTGTGGAAGATTGAGGATAAAAATATATCCGCAGAACATTTTTATAGGGTGGGAGGAATACTTGTGAAGGCATTTCGTACAGGACATTACTTTCTGGCTCTGTTTTTTACAGGCTTTTTGACAGGAATCTTGATTGTCAATTATATATGGGGAGAACAGCTGAGCCTGATCGGAACTTTTACAGAAGTTTATCTTATGAGATTAAAGAATGAGAAGATATCTTTTCAACAGTACATTTGGTATTTGATTCAGGTACGGGGAAATTTTTTTCCTGATGCTGTTTTTGGCGATGGGAATCCGGATCAGAAAAAATTGTGGCAGCGTTTTTTCTTCTGTGGACTGGGATGTCAGGAGGAATTTTACTGTCAGAGGCAGTAGCAGAATTAGGAATGAAGGGAAGTATTCTTTGTGTGGCAGGACTATTTCCACAGTTCCTTTTTATGTTCCGGCAGTTCTTGCGCTTTGCGCTTTTGTTGGAACTACCCACAGAATCAGTGGAACAGACAAAAAACGTTCTTTGTATGCGGTTTGTTTTAATTGGGATTTTTCAGAGTCCTGTCTTAATCCGTGGCTGATTCAAAAGATTGTAAATATTCTTTTTTGATTTCGTGGGAAAGTGTAAGTAATGCAACAAGGCAGACAGCTAATTGACTGATGAAAAGCCCCCATAGGTATCCTGTGATTCCATAGTGAGGGATTCCAAAATATACACTAAGAATGCGGATGGATAATCCAAGAAGATTGATCATCAGCGTCAGGGTTGTAAGTCCCAGTCCATTGATTGCACTGAGAAGAGCGGAACTTGTGTACAGGAAAGGACAGATCCAGGCAAGTGTTACGATGAAATTGCCGGCTAAAGTACTGTGAAATAAGAAATTTCCGAGGAAAGATCCAGTAAGAAGAAAGAAGACAGAACACAGAAGACCAAGGGAGAAACATCCTCCGGCAGCCTTTTTTATAAGGAGTAATGTCTCTTTTGAAGAGTTTTCAGCTTGCTTTTGTGCGACCGCTGGAATTAAAAGCAGGCTAACTGAGTTAGTGAGTGCACAGGGAAAAAGGATACATGGTAATGCCATTCCGGTCAGTACCCCATAAATACTGAGAGCTTCAGAAGCACTGTGAGATGCAAGCTCAAGGCAGACAGGGATTGAAGCTGCTTCAATTCCCTGCAAGAATGTAATTGCTGTGCGATTAACTGTCAATGGAACAGAGAGGCGTAGCAATTCAGAACAAGATTTTGAGATAGAAAGAATATATGGAGAATCAGCATCAAAACCCTTCTTCTTCAGTGAAAAAATGCGAGTAGCCTGCTGCTGCAAGTTCTCCGAAAATAATACCTGATACAGCCAATGGAATCTCAGGGTGAACTCCACTGTGTATAAAAAGTAAATATAAAACAAAACAGAAGAAATTCGAACAAATTGTTCGAGTAACTGTGAAATAGCCGGGACAGAGGTTCTTTGCAGACCATAGTGATAACCACAGATACAACTGTGGACAGAAGCCGCCGGAAGTGCAAGAACGATCAGATATAATAGTGTTGCACATCTTGGATCTCCAAGAAAACGATTTGAAAGAAAAACGGAATTCTTCTGTACCAGAAAAGTACAAATCAGTGAAATCAGAACAGAAAGAATCAGACCTGTCTGGAAAATCAACTTTCCGTCCTGCGTTCGGCCAAGGGAGTGAAAGCGAGAGACACTTCTGGAAATGGCAGTTTCAAGACCGGAAGTACTCAAAGACAGGCAGAGTGCGTAGAAAGGGAAAATTAACTGATAAAGTCCGACCTGTTCTTCTCCAAAGGTATGGCTTAAGAAAATACGGAAAAAGAATCCGAGAACGCGGCTTACAAGACCGGCAGATGTGAGAATCAGTGTTCCTTTAATCAAAGAATGTTTTTTCTAAACATAATACCCTCATGTCAAAATGATTGCTGCCACGTGCAACGCGGACAGTAACCAGAAATGAACTTATTTTAAACAACATATTCAAGAAACATCCTTGACAGAACGTAAGACTGGTGATATCCTACAAAAGGAAACCCTAGCATAATACTAGGAAAAGGAAAAGAAAAGAAGGTGAAGATGTGAAACTGTCAACAAAGGGGAAATACGGATTGCGTGCCTTGATCGATCTGGCCCAATACAGTGAAGATTCTCCGGTTTCCATCACAAGTATTGCAAGACGTCAGGATATTCAGAACGATATCTGGAACAATTGATGTCGAAACTGAAAAAGCAGGACTTGTCAAGAGCATCCGAGGTGCAAATGGTGGATATGTCTTAGCAAAGGAAGCAAAAGATATTTCTGTAGGAGATGTGCTTCGTGCACTGGAAGGGAATCTTGAACCAGTAGAATGCGCCGGACTTGATCCGGAAGGAGAATGCAAAGGCGCGGACAGCTGTGTGACAAAGTATGTGTGGAAACGAATCAATGATAGTATTAACCAGACAGTAGATGAAATCTGGCTGAATCAACTGGTGACAGAAAGTAAATGTCATTGGACATACAGACAATCATCTGGATTATAACAAAAGTGTAAAAACTGAAAAGAATCATTGTCTACAATTATTTGTGAACAGTAAGAAAACAAAGTAGATAAAATAAAAGTGAGGTAACAGGTAATGGGAAAATTAATTTATCTTGATAATGCAGCAACAACAAAGACAGCACCGGAAGTTGTGGATGCGATGCTCCCATATTTTACAGAGCATTTTGGTAACCCATCCAGTGTTTATGGTTTTGCGGCTGCGAATAAAGAAGTGATCACAAAACAGAGAGAAATCATAGCAAAAGCACTTGGTGCGAAGACAGAGGAGATTTATTTCACAGCTGGTGGCTCTGAATCTGATAACTGGGCGCTGAAAGCTACAGCTGAGGCTTATGAATCAAAGGGAAAACATATCATTACAACAAAGATTGAGCATCATGCAATCCTTCATACAGGAGAATATCTCCAGAAGAGAGGATATGAAGTGACTTATCTGGATGTAGATGAGAATGGTATTGTCAGTCCGGAAGCTGTTGAAGCAGCGATTCGTCCAGATACAATTCTGGTCAGCGTAATGTTTGCAAACAATGAGATCGGAAGTATTCAGCCAATCAAAGAAATCGGAGAGATTGCACATAAACATGGAGTACTTTTCCATACAGATGCTGTCCAGGCGTTTGGTCAGGTACCGATCAATGTAGATGAGATGAATATTGATATGCTCAGTTCCAGTGGACATAAACTGAACGGACCAAAGGGAATCGGTTTCCTTTATATCAGAAAAGGAGTGAAGATCCGTTCATTTATTCACGGCGGAGCCCAGGAGAGAAAACGCCGTGCAGGTACAGAGAATGTTCCGGGTATTGTAGGATACGGAAAAGCTGTAGAGCTTGCTATGGCTTCCATGGAACAGAGAATGAAACATGAGACAGAACTTCGTGATTATGCAATTGCAAGAATTGAGAATGAGATTCCATATTGTAGATTAAATGGAGATCGTGTGAAACGTGTTCCGAATAACATTAACTTCAGCTTCCAATTTGTTGAAGGAGAATCTTTGCTGATCATGCTGGATATGAAAGGAATCTGTGCTTCCAGTGGTTCAGCTTGTACATCAGGCTCTCTGGATCCATCTCATGTTCTTCTGGCAATTGGATTACCGCACGAGATTGCACATGGTTCACTTCGTATGTCAATTGGTGCTGATACAACAAAAGAAGATATTGATTATACAATCGACCAGTTGAAAGAGATTGTTGCACATCTGCGCAGTATGTCTCCGCTTTACGAAGATTTTATGAAAAAGCAGCAGAAGAATGCATAAGCCAGAATGACTTAAAAGAAAAATACAAACTAATTTTTGAATAAAAAGATAAACAAAATGGAGGAATTATATAATGTATACAGAAAAGGTAATGGATCATTTCCAGCATCCAAGAAATGTAGGGGAAATTGAAAATGCAAGTGGCGTAGGAACAGTGGGAAATGCGAAATGTGGAGATATCATGAGAATTTATCTTGATATTGATGAAAATCAGATCATTCGTGATGTAAAGTTTAAAACATTCGGGTGTGGAGCAGCTGTTGCAACTTCCAGTATGGCAACAGAGATGGTTAAAGGAAAAAGCATTCAGGAAGCAATGGAGGTAACAAACAAAGCCGTTATGGAAGCTCTTGACGGACTTCCGCCGGTAAAGGTTCACTGTTCACTTCTTGCAGAGGAAGCAATCCATGCAGCACTCTGGGATTATGCAGAGAAACACGGTATCAAGATTGAGGGACTTCAGAAACCGAAGTCAGATATTCACGAAGGTGAAGAAGCAGAGGAAGAGGAATATTAATGAGCAAAGGCAAAGTTGTTGTTGGAATGTCCGGGGAGTAGATTCCTCCGTGGCAGCCTGGCTTTTGAAAGAACAAGGCTATGATGTGATCGGTGTGACGATGCAGATCTGGCAGGATGAGGACAATGAGGTTCAAGAAGAAAACGGCGGCTGTTGCGGGCTCAGTGCGGTAGACGATGCAAGACGTGTTGCATCGTCTATTGGTATTCCGTATTATGTGATGAATTTTAAACAGGAATTCCAGAAAAATGTAATTGATTACTTTACGGAAGAATACCTGAACGGAAGAACACCTAACCCGTGTATTGCCTGCAACCGTTATGTGAAATGGGAAGCACTTTTGCAGAGAAGCCTTTCCATCGGAGCAGACTATATCGCAACAGGACATTATGCGAGGATTGATAAACTTCCGAATGGAAGATACGCAATCCGAAGATCTGCGACGCTTGCGAAAGACCAGACTTATGCACTTTATAACCTGACTCAGGAGCAACTGGCGCATACGCTGATGCCGGTTGGAAATTATTCAAAGGATAAGATCCGTGAGATGGCAGAAGAAATTGGACTGCAGGTTGCTAACAAGCCAGATAGTCAGGATATCTGTTTTGTTCCGGATGGAGATTATGCAACCTTTATTGAAGAAAATGCAGATACTCCGATCCGTCAGGGGAATTTTGTAACACCGGACGGAAAGATTCTTGGAAAACACAAAGGAATCATTCATTATACGGTAGGGCAGCGTAAAGGGCTTGGACTTGCGCTGGGATATCCGGCATTTGTACTTGAGATTCGTCCGGAAACAGATGAAGTTGTGATTGGAACATACGAAGAATCTTTAACGCATACGCTGCGTGCGAATGAATTGAATTTCATGAGTGTAGAAGATATCACAGAACCCATCCGGGTGTTTGCAAAGATCCGTTACAATCATAAAGGAGCCTGGTGCACAGTGGAAAAGACAGGGGAAGATGAAATCACCTGCACATTTGATGAACCAATCCGTGCAGTGACACCGGGACAGGCGGTTGTTCTCTATGATGGTGAGTATGTATTAGGAGGCGGCACAATATTATGATAGCATGTGATGCGCATATGCATACAAGATTTTCAGAAGATAGTGATGCATCTGTACATTCCATGCTTGATGCAGCGGTGAATAAAGGAATGCAGGCAGTCTGCATCACGGATCATCTTGATAAAGACTTTCCGGAAACACCGGATTTTCCGGCGGGTGCATTTATGTTCGACCTGGATGAATATTTCAGCAGACTGACGCAATTAAAAACAGAATATCAGAAGAAACTGGAAGTCCGGATTGGTGTAGAGATCGGACTTCAGCCACACCTGGGAGAATATTATAAAGAACTGACAGAAAAATATCCGTTTGATTTTGTGATCGGTTCAATACACCTTATCCATGGACAGGATCCGTATTATCGTGGATTTTTTGAAGGACGAAGTGATGAGGAGGCTTATCATGAAGCATTTCAGGTGGCAATTGAAAACCTGAAAAAAATAAATTCCTTCGATAGTCTGGGGCATTTGGACTATGTTGTCCGTTATGGCGCACATCAGGCAGAAGAATATTCTTACAGAAAATATGCAGAAGAGATCGATGAGATACTAAAACATCTGATCAGTCATGGAAAAGGACTTGAGATGAACATGGCAGGAATGAAATATGGACTTGGATTTCCAAACCCGCATCCGGATGTTATCAGAAGATATAAGGAGCTTGGTGGTGAAATTGTCACAATCGGAGCAGATGCACATAGGCCGGAACATGTAGCTTTTGACTATGAACAGGCAGGAGAGATACTTGCAGGCTGTGGTTTTAGTTATTATGCAGAATTTAAGGGGCGGAAACCGGTGTTTAGGAGAATTGTTCCATAAAATTAGAATTATATGGATTTAAGGCTTGAATTTTTGTTCTTGTTTTAGTACAATGAATCTAGTTGATGAATATTTAACAATTATCGCTTTGTTAAATTCATCGCCATGGCTGGAGATACAGCCATAAATTTTTTAAACTTTTTAGGAGGAATTAATCATGGCAGTAAAAGTAGCGATTAATGGTTTTGGACGTATCGGACGTCTTGCTTTCAGACAGATGTTCGGAGCAGAAGGATATGAGGTAGTAGCAATCAACGACCTTACATCTCCTAAGATGCTTGCTCACTTATTAAAATATGACTCAACTCAGGGAACATACGCTCTTGCAGATACAGTAGAAGCAGGAGAGGATTCTATCACAGTTGACGGAAAAGAGATCAAGATCTACGCAAAAGCTAACGCAGCTGAGCTTCCTTGGGGAGAGATCGGTGTTGACGTTGTTCTGGAGTGTACAGGATTCTACACATCCAAAGCAAAAGCTCAGGCTCACATCGATGCAGGTGCTAAGAAAGTAGTTATTTCTGCTCCAGCTGGAAATGACCTTCCGACAATCGTTTACAATGTAAACCACGAAGAACTTACAAAAGAGGACAACATCATCTCCGCAGCTTCTTGTACAACAAACTGCCTGGCTCCGATGGCAAAAGCTCTTAACGACCTTGCAGCAATCAAGTCCGGTATCATGTGTACAATCCACGCTTACACAGGAGATCAGATGACACTTGATGGACCGCAGAGAAAAGGTGATCTTAGAAGATCTCGTGCAGCTGCAGTTAACATCGTACCAAACAGCACAGGTGCTGCTAAAGCAATCGGTCTTGTTATCCCAGAACTGAACGGAAAACTTATCGGATCTGCTCAGCGTGTTCCTACACCAACAGGTTCTACAACAATCCTTACAGCAGTAGTTGAGGGAGAAGTTACTGTAGATCAGATCAACGCAGCTATGAAAGCAGCTTCTAACGAGTCCTTCGGATACAACACAGATGAAATCGTATCCAGCGACATCGTAGGAATGAGATTTGGATCACTGTTTGATGCAACTCAGACAATGGCTCTTCCAGTTGGTGATGGTACAACAGAGGTTCAGGTTGTTTCATGGTATGACAACGAGAACTCTTACACAAGCCAGATGGTAAGAACAATCAAACACTTCGGAACACTTCTTGAGGCTTAATTTTATATTAAATACTCAGAATTGATCTGAATTATTGACTCACAATGGGGTCCGGTCTTATTGTAGGACCGGATCCTTTTTAATGTGATCGTTAAATATCTGCTGGTGATAATTCACACGGAATTTATGAGACGATCAGGAAAAAGACAAGATACAGGAGGCTATGAAAAATGGCAGCACTTAATAAAAAATCCGTAGATGATATCAATGTAAAAAGGAAAAAGAGTTCTTGTAAGATGTGATTTCAACGTACCGCTTCAGGATGGAAAGATCACAGATGAGAACCGTATCGTGGCAGCTCTTCCTACAATCAAGAAGCTGATCGCTGATGGAGGAAAAGTAATTCTTTGTTCCCACCTTGGAAAACCGAAGGGAGAGCCAAAGCCGGAGCTTTCACTTGCACCAGTAGCAGTAAGACTTTCTGAGCTCCTTGGACAGGAAGTTAAATTTGCAGCTGATCCGGAAGTAGTTGGACCAAACGCAAAAGCAGCTGTTGAAGCTATGAAAGACGGAGATGTTGTTCTTCTTGAAAACACACGTTACAGAGCAGAAGAGACAAAGAACGGTGAAGCATTCAGCAAAGACCTTGCTTCTCTTTGCGATGTATTCGTAAACGATGCATTCGGAACAGCTCATAGAGCACACTGTTCTAACGTAGGTGTTACACAGTTTGTTGACACAGCAGTTGTTGGATACCTTATGCAGAAAGAAATCGATTTCCTTGGAAATGCAGTAGAGAATCCGGAAAGACCATTTGTTGCAATCCTTGGAGGATCTAAAGTATCCAGTAAGATTTCTGTAATCAACAACCTTCTTGACAAAGTTGATACTCTGATCATTGGTGGTGGAATGTGCTACACATTCACAAAAGCTCAGGGCGGAAGCGTAGGAAATTCCCTTCTTGAGGAAGATTACTTACAGTACGCACTTGACATGGTTAAGAAAGCAGAAGAGAAAGGTGTAAAACTTCTTCTTCCAGTTGATGCTGTAGCAGCAGACGCTTTCTCTAACGATGCAAATACACAGGTAGTAGCTCAGAATGAGATTCCAGAAGGATGGATGGGACTTGATATCGGACCAAAGACAGCTGAGATGTTTGCAGACGCTGTTAAATCTGCGAAGACAGTTGTATGGAACGGACCAATGGGATGCTTCGAGATGCCGAAATTCGCTGATGGAACAAAGGCAGTTGCAGAAGCACTTGCTAACACAGATGCTGTAACAATCATCGGTGGTGGAGATTCCGCAGCAGCTGTTAACCAGCTCGGATATGGTGACAAGATGACACACATCTCTACAGGTGGTGGAGCTTCTCTTGAATTCCTTGAAGGAAAAGAACTTCCGGGAGTAGCAGCAGCTAACGATAAATAATATGAAATGTATGCATGAGAAGCTGGTTGTGACAGCTTCTCTGTGTATAAATTTAGAGATTTCTAAAGGAGAAAAGAACAATGGCAAGAAAGAAAATTATTGCAGGAAACTGGAAAATGAACAAAACTCCAAGCGAGGCAGTAGCACTTGTAGAGGAGTTAAAACCACTTGTAGCTAACGAAGAAGTAGACGTAGTATTCTGCGTACCGGCTATCGATATCGTACCAGTTGTAGAGGCTGCAAAAGGAACAAACATCCAGGTTGGAGCTGAGAACATGTATTTCGAGGAGAGTGGAGCTTACACAGGTGAGATTTCTCCGAACATGCTTGTAGATGCAGGTGTTAAATATGTTGTTCTTGGACATTCAGAGAGAAGAGATTACTTCGGTGAGACAAATGAAGATGTTAACAAGAAAGTCCTCAAAGCATTTGAGCATGGTATTACACCAATCATGTGCTGTGGAGAGACTCTTGAGCAGAGAGAGCAGGGCGTAACAATGGACTTCATCCGTCAGCAGGTTAAGGTTGGATTCCAGGGTGTTACAGCAGATCAGGCTAAGACAGCAGTTATCGCTTACGAGCCAATCTGGGCAATCGGAACAGGAAAGACAGCTACAACAGAGCAGGCTGAAGAAGTTTGTGCAGGAATCCGTGCTTGCATCGCTGAAGTATATGATGAAGCTACAGCAGAAGCAATCCGTATCCAGTACGGCGGATCTGTAAACGCAGCTACAGCTCCTGAGCTTTTTGCACAGGCTAACATCGATGGAGGTCTTGTAGGTGGAGCTTCCCTTAAAGCTGACTTCGGAAAGATCGTAAACTACAAATAATAAGATCTCAAAGCTGTTTTAATAGAACAGATGATTAAGAAAGGTCATCTGGTCAGAAAGATATCTATATTGCCGCGCACAGGTAGTGCGGACAGTAGCAATAGAGATAGTAATTCTGACCGGATGGCCTTTTTTCTTGACTTTGAAAATCATTTGAGTGTATCATAGAGGAGATTGATAAAATAAAGTAACAGCTTAATGAAGAAAATAAAGCAACTAAGAAAAGGGAGCAGAAAAGATAGGAGATTGAGAAGCTATGGTAGGAATTATCGGAGCAATGGAAGAAGAAGTTCGTGAGCTGATCGAGGATATGACAGAATGCGAGATGCAGGAGAGAGCATCCATGAAGTTTTATAAAGGTATGCTTTATGGAAAAGAAGCAGTTGTTGTACAGAGCGGAATTGGAAAGGTGAATGCTGCAATTTGTACACAGATTCTTGCAGACTTTTATCAGGTAGATCAGCTGATCAATACAGGTGTAGCCGGTTCTCTGGATGCAGAGATCAATATCGGAGATATTGTTGTATCTACAGATGCAGTAGAACATGATATGGATGTCAGCGCATTGGGAGATCCTGTCGGACAGGTGCCGCGTATGGATGTATTTGCATTTCCGGCAGATAAAGAACTTGTGAGAAAAGCAGTGGAAGCAAATAAAAAGGCGAATTCAGATATTCGTACATTTACAGGAAGAGTTGCAAGCGGAGACCAGTTTATTTCTGAAAAAGAAGTAAAAGAACGTATTGTTAATAATTTTGGTGCGAAATGTGCTGAGATGGAAGGAGCAGCAATTGCTCACGGTGCATATCTGAATCACGTTCCATGTGTGATCATTCGTGCAATCTCAGATAAGGCAGATGGAAGTGCACAGGTGGACTATCCTACATTTGAGAAACAGGCGATCGTTCATGGTGTGAAGCTGATGAAAGAATTGCTTCCGACACTATAAGATTTTATTGTAGTGATTTTCACATGAATTCAGGCGAAAATCTGCTTATTTTCAGATATATTTGACCAGAGCTCTGACTTGCAAAATTGTGCTAAAACTAGTACAATAAAGCGTAGAGTTAAAAAATAGACAATCTTAATGCAAAGGAGATATTGAGATGAGCAAAAAACCAACCGTATTAATGATTTTAGATGGATATGGATTAAGAGATAAGACAGAGGGTAACGCAGTAGCCCTTGCGAATACTCCTGTTATGGATAAACTGATGGCAGAGTATCCGTTTGTAAAAGGAAATGCAAGCGGACTTTCTGTAGGTCTTCCGGATGGACAGATGGGTAAC